>Ga0208134_1000021_pt1 | contig 78947 bp, 92 predicted proteins | sample VirMetDEL_Mar_31_FD_184515 | JGI IMG/M metagenome (GOLD analysis project Ga0208134, IMG submission 184515) | Aqueous microbial communities from the Delaware River and Bay under freshwater to marine salinity gradient to study organic matter... | ecosystem: Environmental > Aquatic > Marine >...
GACTTCTTCATTTTAAGGTATTTTTTCTAATAAGATACGTTCTCTAAATTTATTTTTTTCTTCTCTGTCATCTGTTATATAATTCAGTATGTGGCCAGCTATATGTATATATACTTTATCAGCAAATATCATAGACATGAGTGTGAGAAATAGACACAGCGGCACAACAAATGCAAATTCAAGAATAAATAATATTATTTTAATCATAGTTTTTTAGTTTTTCTTACATAAAATGCGTCTCCTAATCTACTTTCCCATCTACCTTTGCTTATTATGTAAATATTATATTTCGGATTCATCTTTATTGTAGTATTTTTTTTCAGAAAATGCAGAACGGTTTAATTTTGGAAACCAGTAATTTTCCTTAGATTTTTTTACATCTTGATTTATCAACTCACTAAATGCAATCATATCATTTTTAGTTTTGAAATGAAGTTTAATAGTGTGTAATGGTATTTCAGGTTTCATTGAAAATGAGGGCATATCTTGCCATTCCTCATCCCAAAAGTCTTTATCATCAAATAATTTATTCATGTGTTTTTGTTTTCTAATTAGTAAAAAAGACTGCGTACATTAGCGTAATCATAACATGGTGTTTGATGCTATAAATTTATGAAAAATAAATTTCCATCACAATACACTTGTTCGTTATCTGCAATCTATTTTTTGCCCACTATCCTTAATTAGTTCATATAGAGATACTATTCCTTGCTCTATGTTTTTACGTCTTGTAGCATGGAAGTAAGACTCTTTAGTCTTATAACCAAAGAACTTGGCTATATCCTTATTGGTTATGCCAAGTTCTTTTTTGATTTTCCTTATTGCCATCATATAGCACATGAAGTTAAAGCGATTGTTTGACCATTCACCCACTGACTATAAGTCAATCCCTTTGGGTTCTTGAAAGACAAATAGTCTTTCTTGCATTGAGCTGCAAACTTTTCAAAACTCCAACCCTTGTATGCGTGACGTACAGCGATGAATAATGCTTTGACATCATCAATATCAATAGACATATTGATACTTGGATCGTCTGCACTTGGATTTGCACCCAAAGCATAAATGCGTCTCTCAGCATCTACCAACGGGCTACATGGTGAACTCAACTTAGAGAAGTTCTTGTAGAACATTCTACCAAATAAATCCAAATCCTTTTTGGTTTCACAATCACCAGAAAGAATGCACGTTGCATAATGAAAAGCTAATAGCTCTTCTTTAGCATTACCAATGTGACCATTGTCTAACACATAAACAATGTCATTAAGAATCTCCATGTGAGAATCCATAGAATCAAGAAGAGAAGAAACTGAAGAAGAGAAAGAATAAGCCATAATAAAAGAATTAAAAAGTAACTTGGCAATATTGCCGATATGATTATCTTTATAACCATGATTCAAATATATAGTATATACTACACATAATCAAATTGTTTCGACAAATAAACTTAGTATTAACTAAACTTTAACATTTCAAAGCTCCGCAACTCAAAAAAATAGACAGTAGATAACAATAGATATGATGTTCATAGGCTACGCCTACGCCACATATTATCAGCGTTAGCGGTAATGCGTTGCTAACTCATTTTGCAGCTACCCGTTACCCATTCCATTTTTTTAACCAAGTCAGGTTTACTGAGTCCCTTCTTGCAATGGGCATTTATTAATTTCATTAAGTCGGTGTAGAAATCAGAAGCACTACCGCTAACACTCGCTAAATCCCCATCTGAGGCTAGTTTGTATTGATGGTAGTCTTCTGTAATCTTTTCCAGTTGTTTGCCTGTGTAGATTGATCTGTCAGTATGTAGCATTATGCCGTTTACCTCAGTCATGTATTCTTTAAAAGTCATATTCTCGTTATTTATACCGCCTCAGACGGTGTTTAGCTTTTTCGTTGTAAAACATTAAAACGATTTTACAACAACGTGTATAAATAATAAAAATTACTTACCTTTCAACTCTTTAAGTTCTTTCTGCATTTTATGTAATTCATTATTTGTGTCGGGTGTTGGGTAATCAATCATTTGTATTCTCCAAATTTCCTCTTGTATCTTTTGTTCTAATTCTTTAATTCTTTTTTTCATAATCCTGAATGTTTATCCATTAATGCTTCAAATACACTATAATCATAATCCATATCATTTAGTATTTCTAATTGCTCATCTGTCATAGCTACACCATCATAATCTGCACTTGATATATATGCATCTTCAAATTCAGGGTATTGAGAAGTATCTGCTTCTACTTGTATATTACTCACTAAATCTGGATTTAATATTATTTCTTCACTCATAATTTGTTTTGTTTATATCTTTTCATTCTTGTTAATTTGCTTTGAACTTCTGTTTTATTATGACAAGTTCTGCATTCTATTAACATGTTATCTAAATCCCATGCTAATTCACTCATAGAGGACTCCTGAGCCTCTTTTACTGAGACTAGGTGGCTACAATCCAATCTAGTATTTGAAGCATTCCTACCGCATGTTTCGCAGTAGGGGTACTCCATAGATTCCCATTTATCTCTTTTACTTTTTTTGATTTTTATATCTATCTGGGATTTCTTCCATCTTTTATCATTTGAATCTGAGTATGTGTTACTCATTATCCTTTGTGTTTATTTCTATCATGGTTTTTCTTTTAAATTCTCTGCATCTGCATAATAGTCAATTGCATTCCAGATATGACCCATTACAGATCCATTTTGTAATGACATTTCTAGTATATCTAATGCTTCTGGTTTTGTACATTCATAGCGTTCTTGTACGTCATCTATACACCAAAGGTTTTCTAATTGGTAATAATTTTCTTTATGCTTTGGTAATTTATCTTTTCCATGTTCAATGGTTAACATATCAAATTCTGACTTTAATAACTCTATTTGTTTTTCTGACCCTTCAAATATTATTTTACTCATGATAATTCTCTCTTTATAAGTGCTTCTTGAATGCAAAGGTATACAATTAAATCTCCAATTTTCTCTTCAACTTTAGCAATAGAAACTGGTTTACCAGCATCTATATCATTAAGTATATCTCTATAACTTATTCTGTGCTTTAACATAAACCCATCTAGAATCCTAGTAGGGTTTTCTTCCATTTCTTGAGCACCTTCGTCAAAATTATGGAAAGGATTATTATTTCTAACATATTCAAGACCTTTAACTACTAATAATTCTTTAGTAGATTCTAATCTATTTTCAATTACTTCTCTAAATTCTAATTGATTCATATTTTTATTTTTAATTAACTATAGGACAACTATTTCTAGTTGCCCTATAATTATTATTATTTAATGATTTAATACCCAGAGTTCTTGTTACTTTTGTACTTATAAACTTTAGGTATTACTACTTTCACATCTGCTTCACATTTACAACAGCAGTCTTCTATTTTAGCTGCTAATGGTACAGTTCTCTGCTCAATTAACGCTATTACGTCTTCTACTGTAGTATAAGTAGGAACAATTGCTATTCCAACTGTATCAACTTTAAATCCTCTAGGTGAATAAATTTCATGATCAATACCATCTGGGAAGCTATCCCCATCACTATCCAATGTAACTCCCCTTGTACTAACTGGAAATCCTTCTATAGTATTAGGTTCTTCATCTAAGATATTAATAACGCCATCATTATCACTATCTGTAAAATCACAAATAGGTCTCTGTTTAAGATCAGATATATCATTCAAAGTAGAAGATAAAGGATTTAACCAATATAATGGCTCTGTTCTTTTATTAAAATCTCCCAAATTAAAAGATAATCTGATGTTTGTATAGTGAGCTATATCTGCATTATTAGTTTGATCAACTGCAGTTCTAAATTTAATACCATCTAAATAATCATTATCCTGTAACATTACTTGATGTTCTATACCTATGTTGAATCTTTTAGAAATTTTTCTAGATATACCCATTGAAGTAGTTAATACCACATGAAAGTTTATATCGTCCCCAAGTCTAAAGATTCCACTTTTTTTAAAACCTTCAGTTTCATAGTCTCCATCATAAATTTCGTTTAAAGCATCTTTAATCTCAGCTCTTCCAGCTTTGGTATTAAACTTATCATTGGTCCATCCAATTGATTGTCTCAAGTTCGTGTATGGGTTACCATTTTCATCTAATAAATCTAACTTTGCTTGGTGATTGGCAAACCCTGCTCCTATAACCATGTACCAATTCCATGTGTTTCTGTGTTTATGAAATAATATATTACCTATATTTAAAACACCTTGAATTGCTCCATATACTTGTCTAGTTTGATATTTTGGAAACCATTCTCCATCAGATAATCCTAATGAAGGGTTATAACTACTAAAAGTAGGTTCTATTAACCCACCACCTAATGAACTATGTTTAGAAGGTTGAGGATCAAATCCTGATGCTTTTCCATAGAATACATCTGCTCTAATAGAAAATGCATAATGAATTGATTTCCTCAAATGAAGACCTAATCCATAACCACCTGGAATAGCCATATCGGTATCCCCAGAAATAAAGAAATGACCAAAGTGAACCCCAAGTTCCCAAGCATCTTTTGGTTTGGATGGATATATTGCTTCTCCTACTCTCCATTTTGCATTGTTGTCTGGGTCTACAGTCATTGAATCAGTAATAATGTCAATGGTTTTAATTGTATCACTATCTTGTGAGTAAATATTAGGGACAAATACCCCTAATACTACACACAGTAAATAAAATTGTTTTCTCATAAAATTATATTAAATAATTATTTTTAATTAACGATTGTAATGTACTGGAGTAGGTACTGTACCTATAGTTCTCCAACGTCTTCTTCTAAACTTCCTTTTCATTAGTTTCTAATCTTAAAATACTCTCCTTTGAAAGCTAATGCTAATGTATTATTAGGGCTTACACTGATCTTTCTACCGTCTTTAGTCTTAAATCTCATATTCCCTAACTCATTTTGTAAGTTATTTAAATAAGGTTTTACAGTTTCAAATCTATTTCTACCTGCTTTTGTTGTAAAAGCAATATCAAATTGTTTACTACCGTTTTCTTTAATCATATTAACGGCTCTTGTTCTTCTAATGTACTTAATTTTCATTGTTTATATATTTATTTTTTTAAAAAATAAGACCTTTGGAGGTAACCTGCTCCATGTCTTGGGTTTGTATACTCTATATATTCTACTTTTAATTCGTTTAAAGCATTACATAATTCAGTTGTATAATAATCTTGACCTACTTGTATTAAATAAGCACCGCAATCATAAGTACTATATGAATTTGCTTTTTGTTCTGGAGTTACTAAAGTATCTTGCATAAATTCAAGTATCTCTTTCCAGTCTGACCTATTTTTTGCATTAACCCAATTATAAAATTCAAATAACCCACATCCTCCTTTTGGGTTATTAGTTTCTCCTATTGTATAGTCAGTTTCTTCTTCTCTTATTAAAAAATTAGTATGCCATCTACCTTTAGTAGTTTTTTCTTTAACGTATTTAGATACTTTCTCCATTTTTTATTAGTTTTTTATATTCTTCAACTATAACTTCTTTCCTTATTTTACACCTATGTGGAGTAAATAATCCTGCAGCATCTGGTTCTAAGAACCTTTTTTGTATCTGAGGGATATAATTGAATTTTAATTGGTAATATATTTCTAACATAGATACTAACTCTATGTCTTCATCATCTCTAGCCTTATTAATTCTAAGACTAATTGCTTTTCTATCTGTCATAAATTAACTTTCACATGCTATACAAGAGTTTATTTCTCTAGCAAAATTCTGAGCTTCAGACTCTCCTATTTGGTAATATAATGTTTTTACACCTTCTTTCCAAGCTGTAATATACAATTGATTAATATCTTTTATAGATATATCATCATGTATACTTAAATTTAAACTTTGGGATTGATCTATAAACTTCTGTCTTTGTGCAGCTTGAGTTATTATTTCCATAGGACTAATTTCTACAAAGCTTTTAAATACTTCTTTATTAGGAATATCTAAATGCTGTACAGAACCATTATTATCAAGTATAGACTTCCATATAGTAGGTGTATTCTTACCTATAGATTCTAAATGTCTAAGTAATGTAGGATTTTTGTATACTGATTTTACTTTAGCAGTATCCTTTACAAAGTAATTAGAAGTTATAGGTTCTATACCTAACGATACTTGTCCAAGTATAAAGCTAGAACTCTTAGTAGGTGCAATAGCCATAGTAGTTGTATTTGCTCTACCTTCAATATAACTATTACTTATTCCTAATTCTGTATGACAATACTCAGAAGCTTTATAGGAGTCTTTCTTTAGGGTTTTAAATACTTCTTGGTTAAATTGTTTAGCTTTTATAGATTCAAACTCTATAAAATGCTCTTGTAAGTAACTATGGTATCCTAAAACTCCTATTCCAATTGCTCTATGGTTCTCTGCAAATCTTACTGCTCTACCCATTCCTGGTAAATTCTTAGCTTTATTAATAAAATCTTGCATTACTGCATTTAAAAATAAAGTATAACAATGAATAGCATTTGTATCTTTTATTTCATCCCAATGTAGTAAATTAATACTACCTAAGCAACATACAAATGATTCATCTATATTACTAGGTAAACATATTTCTGAACAAAGATTAGATGCTAGTATAATTTCCTCTTTATAAGGACTATTATCATTTACATTATCTTTGAAAAATATATAAGGGTAGCCTACTTCTTTTCTGCTTTCTATTAACTTAGCCCATACTACTCTTGAATGCTGATCTCCAGCTATCATCTTTTCCATAAAAGAATTCCCTACACATATACCATGTTGTAAATTCTGTATATCATTACCTTCTTTTCCAATATCTAAAAATTCTAGTATATCGTCATGTTCAATATCTAAATATATAGCACAAGCCCCTCTACGAGCTTCAGCCTGCTTACATTTATCTATTATGGTATCAAATATATGGGAATAGTGTGTAGGACCGTCAGCAAGCCCTCCTGTGCTAATAGGAGTACCTCTAGGTCTAATTGCAGATACATATGCAGATGTACCTCCTCCATACTTAGACATCATTCCTAATTCTCTACCCATATTAAGGATAGAATCTAAAGAATCATCACAGTAAGAACCATAGCAGCTAATAGCTAGTCCATCTTTCCTACCAAAGTTAGTCCATACAGGAGTACTAAAGGAATAATATCCTAAACTTGCGTAATTATAAAATTCAGTTACAAAAGATTGTCCTAATCCAAGTATGGAAGCTGCATTTTCAGCCATATCTTGAATTCTGGATTCACCTGTTTCATTTTCTTTTAAGTATCCTCTACTTAAAAAAGTTCTACTCTCTTCATTTAACCAGTAGAATGGCTTTCTGTCTTTATTAATCATCGAATAAGTCATTTGCGGTTATTGATTTTGTTTTCTTAGTATAATCTATTGATCTTTTATAGAATATATCTCCTTCCTTTTTACTTTGTAATTCTACATCAAACCATAGAGTTGATTTTAAAAGGCTTTCGTCTATATCAAATTCTTTATCATATCCTATACTTTCTAAACTATTATTAAATCTGTTCTTTATAAACTCTTGGACTACTTTTACAGGTAAGAAATCTAATTTCCCCTCTTCAAATATCCAATCTAGTACTTTACATTCTGCTTTATAAGCTTTCTGAACTGCAGATCTTATTAATTCTTCAAATTCTGAATCAAACCATTCTGGGTTTTCTTTTTTAATTATATTAATTAATTCAGATCCAAACTGTCCATGTATTGTTTCTTCTTTACTAGTTGCTTGAACTACATTATCCATTCCACTAAGTACATTAAGCTCTTTGTTGAAAGACATTATAATTAAGAATTGACTAAATAAAGATACATTCTCTATAAATAAACTAAATAATAATACGGACTTAGTAAACATTTTATTATCTCTACTTCTAGTACCATCTAAATACTTATTTAAGTACTTTATTCTAGCTTGAATAGCAGGTACTTCTACTACAGTTTCAAATTCTCTCTGCAATCCAAGTTTCTCTATTAGGAAACTATAAGCATCAAAATGTCGTACTTCACTATCTGAAAAAGTAGCTCCAGTTGCTTGAATTTCAAGTACGGGGAGTCTTTTATACAGATCTCCCCAGAATGCTTTTACGTTAACTTCTATTTGAGATATAGCTAACATTGCTCTTTTTATAACTTCTCTTTGTACTGGTGTTAGAGTAGTTTTATAATCAGATATATCATTAGTTAGATTAAATTCAGTATGTAACCAGTAACTATGCCTTATTGCTTCCTTATATTTGAGTAGTTGAGGATATTCATAAGGTAATAAGGTTTTTCTTTCTTTAAATATTCCCATTATTAGTTTATTTTAAATATTTATTTATAAATTCAAGTTCTCTAAATGCGGTTCCGTCTACTCCTGTAATAGGAGTATAAACATTACTAGGTCTTGTAAATACTCTATATACTGTAGTAGTTCTAACTTTTGGACATCCATAAAATGCGTAAGTTTTTTCATTTAAAATACTTTGTACAAAATTGTCTTTAGTTAGTCTAGGAAAATACCCTTTAGCAATTCCAAATAGGGCATCTATAGACCTATATCCACCTTGATGAAAAGCTGTAGATGTGCATTTTTTATCCCAAAAAGTATTATTCTTAGTAGTTTCGTCGTGGTATCCAAAAGTACGTTCATTATAAATATAATTTACTACATCTATAGCTCTTTTAGGAGTTTTTTTTATATATTGTCTTTTCATCTATTAGTTCTTTATATACTGCAGCTTCAGAGTAATTTTCAGCATCAACAGCTTGTTTTAATAATCTATGTAATTCTTCTACATCATTTTCTACTATAGTTCGGTCTATAGTTCGTATGACTCCATTTTCTACATCCCATGCTTTTTCTACAGTACAGACCCCGTCAATTTCCTTTTTAAACTCTCTATCTGGCAATCTGTCTGGTATAGGATGAATAAAGCCATCAAAGTATTCATCAAATATTGTTATCATAATTTGTTTAATGTTTTATAATAGTCAGTTTCTTTAAGTTTTAGAAATTGATCATATTTTTGTGTAATATAAATTTTACCTACTATTCGAGTAGAATTCTGATCTCTAGAGATACAAGTGTTAAGTGGTGTATTAAACTCTTTGATATAGAATAAGTCTCCATAGAAACTTGCCATAGTCTCAAACTCTTCTAAAGAAGCTTTTTTTAAGTTAATATTGTCTACTATAACATCTATACCTCTCATATTTAACAAAGATACTAATTTATTAACAGAATACCAAATTATTTGCTCATTTTCTTTTAATTTTTTATGATTCCAATATTCTCGTATTCTAGCTGGATTGTAAGCAAATAACATTTCCCTTAATCTATCAGCATTTACTCTGACAGTATTAGGGTTTTCCCTGATATACTGTTGGCTCCAAGTAGATTTCCCTGATCTTGGAGGTCCAACAGTAAGAATAATTTTATTCTTCTTCATCTTTTATTTCATCTGTTGTATTTAATGCTAATTGTAATCGTTTCTTAAGCCTACGAATTTGTCCATTTCTAGACTCTATCTCACCTTGTTGTTTATCAATAATCCCAGCAGCTAAGTATAAATCTCTAGTTAGGTTTATATTATCTACTTTTAAAGTATTGAAAGTTTCTGTTACTCTACCTGTTTTTTTAGTTTTTGTTTTAGCCATCTTGTTTGTTATACCAGTTAATAAATTCTATTACTAAGGAATATACCTCTTCTATGATTGTACAGGAGCCAGGAAAGTTACCATATAAAGTTAAATCTTTAGTTACTTCTTGATAAAAAAGACATCTATGACCTGTTATACACCAAATTTTCTCTACTACAGGCATTAACCAATTCCAATCTTCATCGAATAGTAGTTCGTCAAAACAGTTGCCGTCTTGTTTATCATAGACCATCTGTGACATCCTCATCTCATTGTCGTACCATCCAATGTTCTTTTCTTTAGTGAATCCCATAAATTCAGCTATACGTTTATTACTTTCTACTACATTATCCATCTAGCTGTTCATTTTTAAAAAAGAAAGACTTTGCTTTAGTCCATTCTCTCCAGTTATAATGAGGTCTTCTTTTATCAGAATTAAATAACCAATTCCAATACCTACCCCATCTTTTAGCAGTAGTAGGGCATGAATTTAAAGTAGGAGCTGTATTAACTTCTAATACATATGCTTTATCATCCTTGAACATTACATCTACACCTCCACAATCAAGCCCTAGAGCCTCTACAGCGTGTACTGATTGCTTTAATACATCTAAGTAAGGTTCTGAATCATTCCATCTTACAACTTCAAATCCAGCTACATCATCTTCTACATTACCACCTCTATTGGCTGCTATATTCCAAGCTATATTACCATTGTTAGGGTTTTGCTTCTTCATGAGTCTAAGTACTTTACCATGCCCTACATGTGTTCTAAATTCTAATTCTTTATCTATGAATCTAGCATAGTAGTACTTTTCAGGATTATAATGTGCATTAAACTCTTGTATACTATTAAGTATAATAAAGTTTTTACCTTTACTATGTACAAAAGGTCTGCATATAATAGGTAAATGTTTCTTTTTAATGTTATTAGGATTGATACTCTTAGGTACTCTAACTTCAGACTCATTCATTATAACTCTAGCTAATCCTTTGTCAGTTGCATTCCGTAATCCAGGGATCTTATTATAGACTATAGAACTAGCATTAGTATCTATTGGCTCTTGGGAACCCCATCTGAGTACTACATAATCAGAAAAGTCTAGAGTATCGTCTTTTACTTTCTTATAGTTTTCTTTACTTTCTTGACTAAATACTCTATAGTATTTTACAAATTTACCATTTCTTTTAGTAAATTGTCTTCTTTGTACTAGATTACCTGTATCACATGATTTAAACGCTTCTTTAGTCGAAGGTCTTCCATGTTTACCTGTAAGTACTACTTTTACTTTTGTCATTTTAATATTATATTAATAAATGATTATTAAAAACCTCTTCTTTAAATATAGGAGGTAAATCTAATTCAATGTCTACAGCTATATCTTCTGGATATCCAAATTCTGCTTTTAGTAAATTTCTAAAGCCAGGTCTACCTTTATTATCTTTGTGCAATACAAGGTTATCCTGGTTTCTACTTTCTATTTTACCTTCTTTAATTATTTTTGGAAACAGCAAGTTTATATCTTCTACATTAGGATATAACTGACTATACTTACCTTGTAAAAAATTTAGTTTCATATCTTCATATGGTAATTCTACCACTATCATATGGTAATTTTTATCGTAAGTATAATCAGTTACAAATCCTTTCTTTTGTTTAATCATAGCTAATCCTGCAGTAAACTTATTAGTGTAATGTTCCTTACTAGCATATTTATTTTTATGGTAAGGTCCAAATACATCTACAAGTATATAAAAGGTATTATCTAAGATTGATTTCTCATTAAATTCTAAATCTCCAACTCCAGTTGCAAGTATTGTAAACCTATTTAGTATATAAGCGTAAATACTTTTGTTAGTTAATTGTATACTGGGGTATAGGTATTTAAGACTTTTATTCTGAAATCTCTGTCCTGGTTGAATCTTTATCTGGTTGTTCTTGCTCCACATACGTTGTTTTTGCAGTAACTACCTCTTTCATTAAGGCTTTCCAGTCTTTAAATGTCATAGTAATAAGATGTTCTTCTGGCTTATTACCAAATTTATGCATTAAAAGTCTAGGAGCCTTAAAGATTGTATGGTCGGAAGGAAAATACTCGCTCAATTTCTCGTGCATTTTTCTAAATTCAACATCAGCTTTAGGTCTTTGTTTAAGATACCCTGCTTTACATTGAATTAGAAAATCTAAGTTGTCTGTAATTGGTCCATTAGGTGCAATATCTACACAACAATCATCTAGTAATCTACTACATGCTCTAGTTGTTTTTGCTTTGGTCCAACCCAAATCCTTGAGTACATTCACGATCATTCTTTCATAACCATGTCCTTTTCTTCTACTCTTCTTTGCTCTAGCAGATGCTTCTGCTTTACTCTTTAATTTAATGTTTTCCATGTGCATTGTACTTCTTTATCTTTTAAAAAAATCTCGTAATAAGGAATCTGAGCTGAATAATAATTTGCCATCTCAGTTTTTCTATCACATACATATTTCAACAAGTGACTTTGAAGATCTTCGTTATTTAATTCTTGTAAAATATCTTTAAATGTAATTTTAGTATTACTTTTTAAGATTTCTAAACTGTTATTTGTAGCAAATTTAATAAAAGCTATATTCAATAACAGCCAATTTGATACTTTACCGTAATTTAAAGTACCTTCATGATACCTAAATTCAATAGTTCTACTGTCTGTAAAAAAGTAGTTATTCATATTAATTATAGAATATCTATTCGTATAGTGCCATTTTTGATTACCATTCTTAGAGTGAGTTCTATTTTCTGGATTACTTCTTTCAGTTGGAGGTACTCCATCATTCCAAAAAGTCCAAATATCAGTAAAAGCTTTATTTAAACTTTCTTGATTAATAGATCCATCTTCTAATATATAATTTCTACCATAAGCTAAATTTAACTCAGGTAGTAATTTACAGTAATCTTTTGCGTCTCTACCTCTTCTAGTTAATGCAGATAACATTTTTTTAAATGGAGGAAACATAGCGTTAATTTCATTTTGAAATCTATACATCAATAAGTAGAAAGATACTGCAAACTCTTTTGTTCTAGGTAAATTTCCAATATGAATATGAGTACTAGTTTTCTCATCTACACTACACTGTCTAGATAAGTAATAACATTGTTCTTTTAGAGAAGATAATTCTCCACTCATAGGTACTGTTATATACTCATAACCACCTATACTTCCATCTTTTACAGGTACTAGATAAGTATCTTTCATCATATTTGGATGTAATGCACCTTCACTAGTTTCAAACTCAACTCCGTAAGTATAATCAAATACTTCATTTACTTTTGATAAATGCTTAGACTCTTGTATATACTTAGCCCATGCTATATCAAATTGTGCATTGTTATCAGCACCATATAATCTAGTATTAAACTCTCCATAGTTTTCAACTGTTGCAGTTGGACTTGCATGAAAGATATCAGTTCCTGCTCTATAGTAGTATTTTGGAAATTCTCTATAATCTTTAATATAAAATCCATCTATAGTTTTTACAGTATACTTATCTTTTCTAAAATACTCAAGTTCTCCATTAGGTTTTATTAGCCCTTTAACAATAGCATCAGTTAATCTACAATAAAGTTGCCTTTTCTTATTATAGTAACAATCAGTACTTTTATACCAGTATAAAGATCCTACTTTATAAGCTTCTCCACTATCTAATTTATTTCTCTTACCTTTAATGTACCACTCATTATCTATGAGGGTACATTTGTCTTTTAAAGTTTCATATCCACTCTTCGTAATTACTGTTAGCATATTCTTTATATTTTTCTAATGTTTCAAATATTACAGTCCCTTCTGGGTCTAAATCTTCTTTGTCAAATTCAAATAGTATAGAATCCATAGTTTTATGTAATTCTTCTATTTGGTCCATAAAATCTTGTGGCGAATAATATGCCATTTTTATGAATTGTCCTTGATCAAAATGGTAATAAGTTTCTGATCCTATAGGTTGTATTATGCCATCAGCAAGTTCATCTTGATTAAAAAAGTAAGCATTTACATCTGCATTGTAGTATAACATATGGTGAGAAATATCCTTACTAAGTTGATCGTACTCTTTATCTATTAATCCTATATTTAAAGCAGTAGTTTCTAACGGATTTTCAGAAGGTTTATTGATAATATCAACTAAAATTCCATTTATAAATTTCAATTTACTTTGAAAGTTATTCTCATGCATACTTACAATACTACCATCTTTAAGAAAGTTACCAACTCCAGTGTATAGCTTATTATCTTTATAATATGCTCCTCCACAGTATAGTACTTTACTACTACTTTTATTTAAAGAATCTAAAGTAGAAAAAGAAAGATTGTAAGGTAAAGCTAATGCTTGTCGTTGTACTTTTGCTAATTCTACAAGTGGATAATTTCTATCTATAGGAGTTTCTTTTGTAACAGCAGCTTTATCATTCATTGTTATTAAAGAATTACATAAAAAATGACTAACTACATTACCCTCAGCTATAACTTCTAAATCTCTTTCTAAAGTAGAAAAATACATAGTAGTACCTATATAACAAAAATGTAAAGGTCTTTCTACTTCTCCACCACTTTTACCAATCCAAAAAGTTGTAGAAGTTTTGTGCCTATATACAAAAGTTGCTCCACCAGTATAATATTGTAGAAATTCAGTATTACCTTCTTTCATTAACTTTAATAGGTAACTAGTATCATTACTTCCAAGGTCACCAGATATACCAGTAATTTCTTCTAAAGCAAATTGGTTTTTAATAGTACCATTTAATACAAATACATGGTCACCATCTACTAGAGGCTGTGCATTTTTAACAGTATTAGCACCACTAGACCCTTTTCTAGTATGTCCTAATACAAACTTATTAGCTTTCTTAGGATACTCAGATTCTAAAGTAAGAGAATAAAAATCTCCAAGAGATTTTGTACATTTTTTATTAGTATAAATACCAGCAGAGTCTCCACCTCTTTCGTTATTTAATACACCAAGTATTTTAATCTTATTTAAATCTATGTTTGAGCCTATAGCTCCAAAAATTCCACACATTATAAATTTTGTTTTTTAGTTATAAAATCAACCCAATCTCCATTTTTAATTAGATTATTTGGATTGGTAAATCCCATATATGGATACAATTTACCTTGTACTCCATCTATAGTAATATCTACTTCTGCATATCCTGCTCCTATTTCCATTCTATGGATCCCTTCGTAGTCTTCTTGGCTTACTTCTATTAAGTCAACTACTAAGCTTCTACTACCTTGTAAAATGCCTGGGTAAGATCCTAAAGAATATAAATCATAACCATGTACAACATGGCTACTTATGTGATTTAAAGATTTAATATGGTTTGCATTATACATCCCTGGTCTTAAGCTTCCGTATACAAATATGTTTTGCATGATTCTTCTTTTAAATAATTAATATTATTTTCGTCACAATATAGTCTAGCTGCTTCTACATCATAGTTGTTAATGATATCTTCTATAGGAGAGTATTCATTTATATCTTCCCTAATATACATAACATCTTTATTTAAGTCTTCACCTAATTCAAGTTGTTGTATACAAGTTTCTATACCTTCCCATACCCATTCAATTAACTTAGCACTAGATAAGAAATAAGCTCCTAAAGATCTACATTCAATACCGTAATCTTTAAATCTTATTTCTCCTGCTCTGCCGTATAATTCTCTACGACCTCTTTCTGGATCTAATAAAATAGAAGGTAAGGTAATGTATTTATCAAACAACTTAGCTAATCTTTCTTGTGTACCTATGTCTGTATTTTCATCTTTATCAGCAATACTTTCATGTCCAAAGTGAATATGAAATCCTGCAGATCTTAAATTAGGGTTTGTAGATTGTACAGGTGTACTCATACCTCGTTTGTATACATTCATACTGCTTTCACACCCAAATAAGGTAGCTTCAGCAGTATTTAACTCTTCATCTGGGTATATTAACATTGAATTAAAACTATACTCATACTCAGGTATCATTTCAGCTACAGTAGTTAATCCATATTCAATATAACTAATGAATTCTTCAAAATTATTTACTGGAGGTTGTGTAATTTCAACATTTACATTGTCTTCTTGTCTTGCACATCCATTACCAATACTTAAAGGCTCATCTTTAGTGCCTCCTATTTTACCTACTATAGATACAGGTATACCATTTTTTGCTATAGGAATTTCATAATCAGTCCCAATTTTCCAATCTTTCATCTAATGTTGTTTTTATTAAATAATCAAATAATTTTGTATTTTCTAACTCTTCCATATGACCTTGGAATCCAAATATATTCTTACCTTTTACTCTGAATAATTCTAAATTGCTTTGCTCTTTTGAATATGCAATAGGACTAATCTCACTAGGTAAGGTTTTTAAATTTACAGTCTGATGGTGTAATGAATTAACTCCTGAAGTATATCCAGGAATAAATTGTAAATAATTATACTTTTGGGTTAACTTTAAGTTCTCAACTATTTTACCTCTGTTCCCTTTGTTATTGTGTTGAGTAAAAAAAGAACCCTGAGTACTAGATGGAAGTTCTACATGTTGATTTAATGTGCCTCCATAATGTACATATAAGTCTTGAAATCCACGGCAAACTCCTATTATTGGAATATTAGCCTCAATATAATCTGGAAGAATATATTGTGAGAAATAATCATATTCTACATTAGGTGCTCCACTACCAATTCTATATTCTCCATATCTAAGAGGATTAATATCTGCACCCCCAGTAAGAACTATTGCATCTAAACTTTTATTAACTCCTTCATATGGAGCTATTGATTGTAAAGATCCAAACTTACTAAAGTATGTAAGATATGCTTGATTAACTTCGTAAGCTCCTTTATTAGTTTTATTTGGATATAGTATTCCTATTTTGTAATGCATTTCATTTCATTTATGTTAGTAAAATAATTATGCAATTTAAGAATTGCTAATCTAGCATCTTCAATGCTTAAATTAAAAGTATCATTATCTTTTAAGTTTAACTCATCTATATTTACAGGGAGTTGTAACTCAAAATCTTTATTATCTTGTATTTTAGAATATAGATTACCATCTGTATCACATTTTTCAATAGATATAGTATGTCCATCACGTCTATTTATTGATAAAGTCCAACCGTCTCCTGCTTGATTAAACCCTGCGGTAGATCCTCCTAAATTAGATATAGGGTAAAAATTATCTTTCATTTTTATATAATATATCATTTGTGAATTTTTTTAAAGTTTTAAAATCTTTTGTTATTAAATCTGCAGTATCATTACCTTTAGGTAAAAATAGTTGTTCTGCATTTAGCGTTCTAGCTAATAATCCTCCTTGAGTAATACCTGTTTTATCATTATCATATAGAACATATTTATTCTTATATTTATTAATATCTAACCCTAAATCTCCATACTCTTGTTGTTTACCAATAGCTTGTACATTAAATACTTTCCATAGTATTAATGCATCTAATTTGCTTTTGGTAATTAATATATGAGAATCATTAAATTCTTCAAGATAACAACTGTTGAAAATTTCATATTTACAATTACTCCACCATTTAAATTCTTGATTTCTAAAATACAATTTAGTATTTCCTGTTGGAAATGTAAAAGCTAAGGTTGGTATTTTGTTTGGATCGTGAAACCTATTCTTAAGTATTACAGGATCTTTCTTTGTATTTGTCCAATAAGCTTTTACTAGGTGTATTTCTGAATCAGAATTTAATATTTCTGGAGTTAAATGTAATTCAGATAATATATTATTATCATCTGTAAAGGGTATAGTTTTGGTAAAAATAGTAATATTCTGTTCTACTGAAGGTTTATAATCAATAAGAGAAGGTGTAAAAGTATTAACCACAGTATCTATTAGTTCTTGTGTAGTACTTAAACCTTCTCTTATTTTGATTATATCAAATGCAGTAAATGCAAGTTTATTATTATAAGTAGCATTATCTATAAAAAATAATACTCCGTTATGATAATTAAACCTGCATCCTGCATTAGTATCATGAGTCCTTAATAAACTGGTATATCTTTTAGTTAGGCTAGGATATCCTCCTATATACTGACTAAATATATCTTCTTGATATTTTCTAAGCAGGTAAGCTAAGTCTAGAGATATTCCATTGATCATCATAAGTTAATAAAGGTTCTATTTTAATGTTTAAACTAACTCCTTCGCCTTTAAAGTATTTATTAAGCGCAGTAGTAGTAATTCCTAAATAAGCTGCTAGAGCTTTTTTAGTACACATTAAATAAATAGGATCCAATTGTTCACTATTGTAATCTGAAATTATTTCATTTAACTGTTTTTGAATACATTCTTTCATTCCTGGGGCAGATAAATCTCCTTCTATAAAAGCAGCTTTAAAATCTCCAGGTGATAGACCACATCTGTTAATTATAAATCCTTTAGTTATAGGTAAATATCTATAAGGGCTAATTTTATTTTTACTTCTAGATCTCATTGACCTTTTTTTAACTACAGGCAATGGTATTAAATTAGGATCTTCTTTTACTACTTCATCTACAGATTTTTTACCTAATTTATAACTATCATAAAGCATAAATATTACTCCTGCTATAATAAAAACTATAATACAAATTTTAAATATCATATATATATAAGTTTAAAAATAAGAAAGAGGGGTTACCCTCTTCCTTATTATGATTAATAATTAATTAAAATGTAATTGGTTTGATTTCTGTTGCATCATCTGCTTGAGCTACAGCAGGACTTTCCCCTGTAAACTCTTGAAATTCAATACTAGTAGCTAATTTAATAGGATATCCAGCAGCTTCTTGAGTTGCTAACATCTTCTTAAATTGCTTCTTAGCATAGTTCATACTAGCCATGTGATAGAAACAGTTGTTTTTAGTAATTATATTCTGATAATTTCTAGTAGCACCTGTATCAGTCATTGTCTCTTTTACTCCAAAAGGTACAATCATAGTCATAGCATTATCATTAAATATCTTAACTAGAGAATCTAGACTAACTACATTTCCATTATAAATATTAGCTGGATTATATCCTACTTTATTTACTAGTTCATCTAAGAATAAAGTATCTTTATCTATACCTAATCCTTGTTTGAAAAAAGATACTAATGATTCTTCACCTATAAAAGCTGGTCTTGAGATTTCCCCAAACCAAGCCATATTAGGATTAGAAGTAATAGCTGCTTCATCTACTCCCCAAGAGAAGTTACCTTTAGTACTAACAAATTGAGTTTTACCAGTACTAGATAACTGGGGAGTATTGCCCAATAAGAAATCTATTACTTGGTATCCTGCACTCTCATTATGTACTAGTATGCGTACTGGTTTTAAATTATTATCACCTATCGCATTGTAGGTCATATTTCTAGGATATCCTGTGATAGCCTCAAATTCTTCTGAAGTAGGGTTTACCTTTTTCAGGGTTACTTGTCCTAATCCCGTGTATTGAGAAAAGGTAGTAGTTGGTTCTTTACTTGTGTTAATTCCTTGAATCATAGTTTGTGTTTAGTTTGTTTAATAATTAATAATTGCATCTAAAATAAGGTTGTAGTCATTTGGTATAATTCCTTCTAACATTCCTTGATTACTTCTAGCGGTATTGCTACCATTGTTTTGAGTCTCTAATAAGAACTCTGGTTCTCCTGTAGCATCATTCTTACTTACTACAGAGTATAATACATGTTCAAGATTACCTTCTATTTGCATCTTGTTAGCTAGTTTACCTAAAGTCTTTAATCGTACTCTAGTTTCATGTCCTGATTTATAAGTTTCTGTATGCCCACATATAAATGCTACTTTCTCATCCTCAAACATATCTGCTGCTATTCCTGCATTTATATGTTCTATAATATCAGAGTATGCTGCAGGTAATTGGTGTAAAGTTGTAGTAGGGTTAAATTTCTTACCATATTCTGCTCTACCTCCTAACCAAGTAGGATTCTTCTTGTCTGCATTATACCATATATTAGTTCCAGATTCTAATGTTCTCATACCTGAACTTTTACCAGTGCCAGGTTCTCCAAGTATTAGTACTATTTCAAATCCTAAATCAGTAAGTTGATTTACAAAGTGAGATATAGTTATACCATAATCAAACCACTGATCATGTCCAGGCTTCTTCTTATCAGCTACATACTGTCGTTCTTGTATAGCTGTTAAAGTATCTATACATATACTTTTAATCTTCTTTGCCATTCTTTAATTTTAATTGTTAAATAAATTTGTATTTTTCTTTGTCTTCATCTGTTAACTCTGTAAAAAAGTTACTAGCTCCATTAAATTTAAACAGTATTGATTGATTAGAGTTACCATATCTATTTTTAAGTATATTCACTGATCTTAGAGAATCAACTCCATTATCATATGCCCACTTTTTCAAGTTAATATTCCTAAAATTATTTTTAGCAACTATGTTATCATGTCTAAATGGATCAAATACTCCCATTACAATCATTGCATCATTCTTAGTAGATTTTGCATCTGCTAGGTTATTAAGTCTAGGCTCTAATGCATTTGCTTTTGCATGAGCTATATCTTCCCCTACATTTGCTTGTTGTTGTACTTTTATTGATGTATAATTGAATTTCTTAGTAAACATTTTTCTAGAATAATCTGTACTATACTTTAATATAGTTTGCATTTGAGAATTTCCTTTCTCTGTATTCAATAGACTCATGTGATCACATACTACTATTACATGTTCATCTGGATTATCAGGAACATAATGGTCATAGTATTCTTCGCCTTCTTTGACTACTTTTACATGCTTACCTCTAATACCTGCAAAATTATAAACATGCTTCATTATTCCAGTAGGATTGTAAATATAGTCTATTATTTCAATATACTCAAGGTATTGTTTAAGTGTTTCTTCACTTTTTCTTACTATCTCAAAATTTACTATTTTATCACTAATTCCTTGAAGGTCTAAGACAGAGTATGTTACTCCTGAATCTCTTAATATTAAATAAGATAGTAAGGAATCTGTAAACTCTTCTAGTGACTCTTCTAAGGCATAGTATAGTATCTTTAAATCTACACCATTCTTTATAGCGTATTCTATAGGATTAATTACTCCTATAGTTTTAGTAAATTGAGTTTTACCAACTCCAGTAGCTGCAGTAAGTATATAAGGTGTACCCTTAATTACTCCTGGAACCATTGAAGCTAGTTTAGGATAAACAAAAGGAACATAATTTCTTATTCCTTGTGCTTTCTTAATGTGTACTTCTTCTAATTCTTTAATTCTTTCCATAATATATTATTTCTATACTTTCCTTCCGAGAGAGATAGTTACAATGTATTATTAGTTAAATTAGTTTCTAAGTCGCCAAAGTCGGCTTCTTCTAAGGTAGCTCCTAATGCGGAGTCCCCATTCTTTTCAATAAAATAGTGAGCTTTCATGATATATCTAGCATCTGTATTTTCGATATACCAATTAGTAGCTGCTAGTATTTGCTGAGGAGTATAGCTGTTTTGTTTTAAGAATTTCTTCATTTTCTTAATTACACCTGATCTATCTCCCATTGCTCCAGGCTTAATGCCCCTAAATAAGCTCCTATAATCATTTATCCAATCTAAATTAGGTTCTTGAAAAAGATCCACATTTAGGTAATATTTGTTAGTTTCATAGTTTTTATTTATAACATTAGCATGATCTAATTTTACAATTACTATAGTAGGAATAAACTTTGTAATATCTAATTCAAAGTAAATCCCTACTAAGCAACTATAACCTACATCTACGTCAATCTCATATTCTAAAAACTTAACTTTTAAGTCTTTATTCAATGTCATCTAAATTATATTTTTTAAGTATTTGTGGTATATATGGGTAGTTTGTCTTTATTGTTCTGCTAAAATTATTAAATTGTATAAGGTCTGATATAAAGAAACTAGTTTGTAAGTTTGGTGAGAGTACACGATAGCAAGTTATATTCTTTACTACTTCACATATTTGAAAATGATACCCTTTAGTCGTTAATATTTCAGCTTTAAACCTATCTTTGTTATAGCTAGGTATATGAGAACATAGTATAGCATATATAGCATCAATAGACCTGTATGTCCCAGAAGTAACATGTATTTTAGTACATTTTAAATCTTTAAAAGAAGGCTTAGCTGTTTGTCCAGAATTTGTCCCATATAAATGGGCTAATAATGATTGTAAGTTTGTAATATTAGCATCTACGAATTGATCCATGTTATTTTATTTTGATTAAATAATTTAAGAGCGTTTTTTGTCCAAACAATATCTTGAGTATCTTTATATGTACATACATGTATTTCTGCTGTCGTACCTTCTGGATCTAAATTCATTGTTCTTAATATCTTCTGTATAGCATCTTCTTGTGAACTAGTTAAGTGGTGTATTACTGCCTTTTTTAAAGTAGGATCAGTAAACCCTCTACTTAAGTATTTACATACTGCAATATTATTTAAATCTCCAGATAAAAACTTATCTAAAACATCTTTAGACTTGCTATGGTATCCATTACCTAAATAATCTGCTCTATCTGTTCTTGATGTAAATACTATACATCTATCTAATGAATCTACAATATCTTTAGCTTTTTTAAGCTTAGAGAAATACCTACTTATATATTGAGACCTCATTAACCCTATTTGCATACGCTTTTGGATTAAAGTTCTTCTATTATAAAGAGATCTTGGGTTATCATAAGTATCTTTCAGTTGTCCATTAATCTCTAATAACTTACCTGTCCAAAAATTGTAACTTTTTAACTCCGTAGTCTTCCATTTACCTACGTCTACATACTCTTCAGTTTCATTTAACTCTACTTGATGTATATAAATATGATAATCAGCAATTACATTCTCATCTATGGCTTGTTGTATAGAATATTCATATACTATATCCATTTTAAGGTCCTGTAAGAGCCGATCTTTCATTTTATCTCCTAGACTACCAGTACATCCATAAAGGATATTCTTATAAGGCTTTAAGTGCTTTACATTAGCAGGAGATAGAGTATCTATTTCATCTATAAGTATAGCATCATAGCTATCATCTTTAATCTTTTTAATACTTGATTTATTAATAATCTTATAAGTACCATTGAACTTCCATTTTTCAATCTCATTTATCCAACCTATTTTTAAATCATTATTAGGAATAACAATAAGTATATGCAATCCTTGCAATGTCTCTAAACATACTTTAGTTTTTCCAAATCTAGGGGATGCTAATAATATTCCTCCATTTTTAAATGCTTGTACAGCCTCTGCCTGTCTGGATTCTCTTGTATATTTCATAAGATATTTTTAAAGGTCGTTGTTTAATAATTTGTGAGAATATGCAGTTACTATACTCTTGAATCTTTCTGGTGCTCCTTCATGTTCAGGATGCCCTTGCACTGCTAACATATGAGTTTCTGGATAGTATACTATTTCTGGTTCAATTTCTGGCTTTTCAAATCCATGAGGTAGTCCTTCGTATACTTTAGTTAACTCAGATGCAAAAGCTAATATCTTGTACTGATGTTTCTTTAAGTTAAAAGGATACATCATTTGATGGTGAGTACTAGTTACATCATAAGTTTCTTTAAAATGAGTATCTGTTACAGGATGGATATAAGATTGTCCTCTTACATTTTGAATTAACTTACCACCTGAATATACTGTAGCAAGCTGTGCTCCTCTACAAATACCTAATATAGGTAACTGTAAAACTATAGCTTTAGCTATTTCTTCACATTCATTGATATCTCTAGTAGGGTTATAACTAGTAGTTGGGTGTTTAGTTTCATTATATAGTGCTGGCATTACATCTGCTCCACCTGTTAATATAACTATATCTGCTTTTTCTAAAGTATCTACTACAATTGAATTTTGGATTGCATTTTTATATGTAGACTCTCCACCTATAATATATACATTAATATTGTTATTTTTACTCATTTTTTTATATTTAGTGTTCCCAAATCTTCGAGATTTCTCCTGAAGTTTTAAATTTAACAGTAGGACAGAAAAATTCTGCTGCTTCTACCATATATTCTCCTTGTAATTTAGATACTTCATCTTTATTACTTTCATCTGTTTGACTACAGATTTCATCATGCAATAATAAACATAATTTCCAATTTAATTCTGGATGATTTACATAATGGCGTCTACATCTAATCTGTGCATACTTACTCTGTTTAGCTGATGTACCTTGTATTTTAAGATTACATCCTCTATTGCCAAGTCTTGATTTAAATATACCTATATCAGTATAGTTCTCTTTAATATGTGGCTTATCTTTGTATAAGTTTCTTTTGTATTTTTCTCGTTGATCTTGAGATTTATTCTTATACTCATCTGTAAAGAAGAAACTGCTATTATATCTTTCCTTTTTCTTAATGTCTTCATACCCATCTTGGATATAAATAGCTTGTAATTTAGGTTCAAAAAGTACATATCCCTTAGCTAAAGCTTCAGACATAGAATCTTTAATAAATGATTCTAACTCAGGAAATGCTGAGAAATAATCAGTTACTAAATGCTCTGCTTCCTCTTGGGAGATACCTAATTGCTTAGATAATGATATAGCTGTTATGCCATATGCTAAACCAAAATTAATAGATTTAGTATTCTGTCTTGTACCTTTCATCCATTTTTCATAATCAGGATGACTATCAGGATATATCTTAAAATTGATATCACTAACTTCACCTACTAATTGAGCAGTATAACTATGAAAATCAGATCCAAATAACTCATGACCATTATTAAAGAAATCTAATAAGGATGGATCTTGAGATAATCCTGCAATAACATGACTTTCTTGACTCGAATAATCATTTACTACTAAATATTCATCTCCAGCATGAAATGCATCTCTATGTGTACTAGGTACAGCTAATAAATTAGGTTTAGTAGTTGCTGTTCTACTACTTATCAAATGCTGTCTGTAATTAGGATGTAACCTCTTAGTAATAGGATGTACATACTTTAAAAAATCAACACCATAGGTAGTTATATTCATTTGTGACTTCCTAACTAGTAAGTAAGCCATTTTAAGGCTATCTAAGCATTGGATCTCTATGTCTGTATCTGTAAGGTAATTCTTTTTAAATGGAGAACTTGATAGTACTGCTTTAGCACCTACAGACCATTCCATTCGTTTAGTTTGCTTACTCTTCTCTTTATCACATATTCCTAAGTCTCTAAACAAAGCTATTACTTGCTTAGGACTACTCCAATCTATAATACAATCACCATCTGGATTAAATAAAGATAGCTGACCATAGTTAGGAAAGTTATTAACTACATACTTGTTTAGAATATCTAACCTATCATAATAGATAGTTTTGTTCTTTTTAGCTAATTCTTCCCATACTTGTATATTAAATGGCATTCCATTTAACTCCATGTCTGCAACTACTTGTGTATATTCAGATTCAAATCTGATATTATCTTTATTACAAAAATGAAATCCAAGTAGATCATGCCCTTCTAATTGCTTGGCTTTTACTTCTAAAGGAATTGTAACATCTTCAGCTCCATATTTAATCTGCTCATAAGTAAATGGCTTATCTTCTATTTTAAGAAAACCTAACCTAATAGATTTGTCTATGAAATTAATATCTTCTAACTCAAATTGAGATATAGAATCATTAATATCATGTTTTGATATCTGATTAGTATTAATTACTTTTAACTGATTAAATAGATCAAAAGAATCTTGTGATTTATAATTAAGATACTTTTTACTCATAGCTTCTAAACTAAGACCTATATTAAGTCCGTTATACAAGCTTATCTCAGCAAGCATAGTATCATATACTTTACGCATACTAATGCCATAGTTATGCTTAAAATGCTTACCCTCAAACTTAAGATTTTGACCTACTAAAAGTAAATCATGATTCCAATTTATAAGATCTAATAAAGGTTTTAATGCAATTGCATCATAATCTCTAGTATCTATTATAAATTGCTCATCTAAATCTCCTATCTGTAACATAACTATCTCTGTAAGATAAGGATCTAATCCTCCTCTATAGATAGTTTCATCAAATGTTCCAGGTTCAAATTTAGGAGTAGTTTCTATATCTATTCCTAACTCTGGCTTACCTCTACAATATTCTATGCAGTCTTCCAGAGTACAGTTATTTATTCCTTCGACTTTATAATTTGCTATTAATCTCATAACCTAGTGCATTTATGAATATTACAGTATATAATAGAAGGAATTCTACCTTTATCTGTATTTACATCTATTTGTGCTTCTTGAGCACCTTCTATTGCAATTAAAATTCCAATTTCATTATACTCTTCACTCTTCACTTTGTCTCCTATTTTTAAATTATTCATCTTTTTTTGTTTGGTATCATTAGTAAAATGGTGACACTACTTCTCCAAGTAATGTCACCAAAATTATTATACAGTCTGAACTTCTACAATCTCATGCCCTGCTCTTGAAAAAGCAGTATCAACTTCTACACTAAAACTTGGATCTTTTACATCTCCAAGCACTACAGTTTTGTAGGACTCTACTGTCCTTACTTCTCCCGTCTTATCAGTGAAGTTATATGGTACTACTTTTCTTCTTACAATATCTCCTAAAAGAAAAGTACCTTCTTTTTCATCAAAACCTAAGTCGTTGATGCCATTATCCCACCTGTTTTCCCAAGCTACAATAGTTCCTGTTTGTGGTACACCTTTTGCAAATGCTATTGTTCCATCTGCATTTGTGAATTTACTAATTACATTCTTACGAACATTAATTACTCTGTAGTTTTTTTGTGCCTTTTCTGATAATTTAGGCTCTGATACATTTGTGATTTCTAAATACATACTATTTTGTTTAAATGTTAATTAATATACCTATATTAGGTATTAAAATGATTTCAATGGTTTATTCTTATCAAAAGAAGCTTGAACTCCCTCTAATGCATATATTAATTCTCTCTCTGAGAATTTTCCACACACATTATATCTTAGGTTCTTAACCATATAAATATGTGTAATAATTACGTCTAGTTTAGCTAGTAGATCTTTTCTACTTCTAAATTTTGATTGTAACCTCATTACAGATCTATCAAATTTTACTTTGTTACTTGCTGCACTCCATAACTCTTCTTTCGTTCTATTATTCATCTGAATAATTTAAAATATAATACTTATATACGTTTACTAGGTACGTATTGGAACCTTAATAACAATCTATCGCATTTGGCTTTATATACAATAGAAATGCCTCTCTAGGAGTAGATAAACCACTATCTAAAGAGGATAATACTTTGCTAATGATACTTTTACTAGTCCAAAATGGAGTTGTTCTATCATTAACGTATACAAATGCTACATTTACTGTAGTATCTGGATTTATACCATCACTCAATAACAAATATGAGTAAATGTTCATACTATCATAAAAACAGTCTTCATGACCATCATCTATGAAACGAAACTCTAAAGTTCCTCTCTCTGTTAAATTATCATGTATGTTAACACACGACATTGGTGCATTTTGAGAATATGCAGCATTATAGAATCCAGCTATTAATATAACTGCAATTATTACGAATAATGTTTTTAATTTTTTCATTCTTTTTTAGTTTAATACAAATGTATATTGAAAAGTGTTATTGTTTGGATTAGTGTCCCCACCTGATCCCATTATAATAGTACCTAAAAATTGAGTAGTTTCATTTTGAACATATTCTATACATTCAAAAGAAATTTCTATTATAGAACTACCTATTATATCAGTATTACTTACTAGATAGACTAAATTTCCTCCTACATAAGTGTAATCCCAATCTTCATTATTAGTAGGTAATATAAATCCACAAATATCTATTGTATTAGATACTTCAGGTATGCTAGCTTGTAATAAATCAGTATCAGGTAGTATAAGTAATACTGTTACAGGTCCACATACTTCATCGTCATTTATATTCTCAATAGAGAATATCATAGACCTTACATCTCCTAGTCCACCAAAACTACCTCCATTATTACAAGATGCTACTGTATATTCTGTTATACATGGAGTTAATACTTGGTCTGTTGAAGGTATGCTATCTGTAGAACATGATCCTATTGTTAATGCTGCAATTAGCATTATTGATAATTTTTTCATTCTTTTAATTTGTAAAGTTTATAAATATATACAAGTGCAACTATCGGCAATGTATATTCCATGATCATTGTTAATGTATCCCATTGTAATAGACTAATCCAGCCTATTACAATGAGCATTAATACAAATGATAGTAGTCCTACTACCATTACTTTAAAACATTCCATATGTACTGTGTTTTTATATTCCTAGTATATTGTTGTAAGTGAAATAATCTTCTTTCCCTTGTATTCCTTCTCCTATGGTAATGTTATTTTTCTAATAGGTTAAGTAAATAACCTATTAAACAGATCATAATTATTCCAAATGGGAAAAATATGACGTTGTTTACTAGGAAACTAGCATTACTAGATAGTAATTCAACTAGTCCTAATGCTACTATTAAGCAAAAGCCTAGTATTAATGCGATAGATATTGCTATAAATGCAGTCCGTACTGTTTTTCGTAAGATCATCTTATTTTATTTTAAGGTTATAAAAAATGAAAGCTACCCAGCTTTCTTTCAGAGTTAATTCTCTTGCGCTCTATTTGATAAAGATGTCCAGCGTGACACCTAAATATTAATTACCCCAATAATTAATCTCTCTTTTGCTTAAAAATCCATACTAAATATACAACTACAGCAATTGGTAGTGTATATTGTAAACATAAGGTAAGTATATTACTACCTATAGTGCTTATGATTCCTAAAACAACAAATAATAGTATAAATGCTACTAAGCCTGCTATAACTACTCCTATGGCTCCTAAAAGCTCTTCAGTTTGTTTATTCATGATTAGTTATTTTTTACCAACAAAGATATTGTTCTAATATTACATATCCTACTAACATTGAGGCTGCAATAGATAATATTACTGTTACACCTATTAATATTTTTTCAGCACGTGGAGATGTAAAAGACTCTAGGTAATTATCAGCTTTAGATACCCAATTTGGCATTTTAAAATTATATTTAAGGGTTACCCATGTCCACGCCTCGGTTATACCTATAACCAAACATACTAGTAATGGTGATGCAAATGAAATTAATAATATATATAAAATATCTATTATTAATTGTTCTCTTGTTATTATTTCACATTGTTCAGGAGCTAAAGTTACTGGTAAATAATGTAGTAACATATACATTACAATAAGTCCTATTATACTTAAAATAGATCCTCCTATATAAAATTTTAATAATTCTTTCATGATTGTTATATTTTAATGTTTTTAATAGTAGTCCTAACCTTCTCAGCTAGGCCATGTCTTTCATTATACTTGTTACCTCTATACTCAGGATATTGTTCTTGTACTTTTCTTCTATTTCTACTTATAGTAGTAGGTGAGTATAAATTAGTACTACTAATAACTTTTAAAAGCTCCATAGCAGTCATGTTAGGTACATCATATCCTAATGTACCTAACTGACCATATAGTACGTTAGCTATAAGCCTAGCATCGTTATCAGCTAAAGATTTATCCAAGCTTATCCAGTGTTTTATTATATCTGCAAGTTTTTGCTTGATTATAGCCATTGTTAGTTATTTTAAGTGACAGGATATCCTAGTATAATAAGAGCTATACCAGTTACTGCTAATCCTAGTAAAGTAAAAGCAGTTGCAATACTTAAACCTATTGCAGTGTGTTTAAAGATTGATTTTATCATATTGTTGCGTTTAATTGAGCTATATGCTCGTGAGTATTGAAAATTGTTTCTAAAGCGTTTAATTCTTCAAGCATAGCAGCTTGCGTAGGTCCACACACTAAATGAGATGCAGGATTAGGGATATTTGCATATGAATCTAAACCTACAAAAGTATCTTGGAATTGCATAATAGTATTAACCCTAATAGCCTTACCATTATAATCGCATAAGAATAAGATAGCTAAAGTATTAGGATTTAAATAATCTCTGTTTATTAATTGCATTGTTCTTTATTTAATTAGTTAATAAATTCGCCCAACAGTAATACTGCTGTCCTCGTGTCAATAGAGTTAGAGCTAAAGTTTATCCAGTATCTTATGGTTACTTGCTTCGCCACCTACTAATTGAAAAGGTATCTATACCTAGTAAGATTTTCTTGTTACAGGAACTTACTATTAACTCAGGTCTACTACACTACATAGCTTATGTTCGTGCGACACCACACTATCATAGGAGCTATCCTATGCATTTATCTTCTGTAGAATGATCAAAAAACTCTTGTTGCTCTAAAGATTAAGTTTCTAACTCTTGTATCTCTATCATTGCTTCTACCATTGCGTCCTCATCTGCCTTCAATGGTTCAAGTATAGAATCAATATCTAACTCTACTTCTCCATACTGATCCATTAATCTATGCTTACGCATAAACTGAACAGCACTGGTATAGCTATTAAAATCAATAATTTCTATTCCATTGTTGAAATATATAACAGGATGCCAATAATCAGTATTAATTTCATATGTAACCTGAGCATTAAACCATATAGACTCTTTAACTTTACATAGTAAAGAATATAAAGCAGGAATTACACCATTGCCAGGTTCTAAACCTAGTTTAATACATAATTCATCATTGTTGATAATATTGTTAATTATAGTTTGCATTGTTATTTATTTAATGATTAAAAAAAATATACTCCTGTGGACTTGAACCACAATTAATAATAACTTCAGGATGTTCCCTGCATTTTATATTATACCATTGAACCTCTCAGTAAAGAGTCAGTTCTGGACTTATGACTTTGTTATTATTAACCTCGCACGTAAAGAGAGAGTATACACTTGAACACTCTTGGAAACATTGTTTGTGTTAGCACCATCATAATAGCTGAATCCTAGTCATTGAACAAGCCTATTGCACTATTATAATGGTCACGTAGATACATTAAAATTACAGGTCTTAAACAGGGTTTATGTAATGTTATTCCCTATGCGTCTGCACCTTTATCTACTTGCTGTAAACTCCTAAGTGTGTAAACTAATCAGCTCACTATTTATATTCTATCAACATATTACAATACAGTTGATACACTTGAATGATTTATATACTAGATATGAGAATCTAAGCGATATTATTTTCAAACTCATTTTTAATTATGTTTCTAACAAACACACTCAAGTAATTTATATTCACTCTTCATTTAATTGCTTATGAAGGGTTTAAGTCTTCAATTGAGTCAATTAGGTGGTAGGTTTCACCTGCTAATTCATAAAATAGGTCACGACCTTCGTCTGTCTACCTAGTCTACATGTTAATGCAGCTTACTTGAAAGCTTATACATTGGCGCATCAATAGGGACTTTCAGCCTATTAGATTAACTCCATTTATGCTTTGGATTCATGGATTCCCATGTATTATCTCCAATGTATAAGTAATAATACACTCAATGTCTTATGCAATTACCAGTCAATACTACTAGAGTACTGAATTTCTGCAACCTGCATAAGACGTAGATAAAGGTACACAAGCTGATCAGTGCTTACCCAACTCCGTTTTCCTCCCAATATCTACAGGAGTGTGTATAATACTATAACCAAACCTCATGGTTACTACGCATACTTAATTTTAGATGTGGTATATATTTTGTTGTATGTTCCACTTTTCCAATGTTGGTAGGTTATAGTATATTAAATTTGTAAGTGCTGAAGGACTCGAACCTCTATCTGCTACCTAACTAGCGCACTTATGAACAACTACTTAAAATCGTAGCTGTTCGCTGAATCTTGAGTCATTAAGACCCCATATATACTTACGAACATAGTATAGTATTTAGTAGTTAATGTTATGACCCTCTATAGATCAAGATTTCAATGCCTTTTAGCTTAGTCTAAGTATTAATACCTACATAGAATGTAAGCATAATACTCCACTAGCTAATACTGGTGAGGCTTATTACAACCTCATGGTTTATTGCCATTTGCAATTTACATGTGTAGAATTTTGCTATTCCATAGCAAAATTTGAGGGTGAACCCTACCCGTTTAAGGGTAGAGTTCTAGCCACTAGAAGTTAGTGACGCTGTCCTCCCAGACCACGTGGTGGTTGGTGTACGAAGTCCCTTGGACGACTTCCATTTCGCCAGTAGTCTGGTTCGGAACTTTTTTAGGTTGCGCTACCACAACTTTAGTGCGAAGCTCGAACTTGTCACCGTTAGGCACTAGTCTTTTGGCGAAAGACTCAGCGTTAAAGCTGATTCGAGTCCTAGTCTCGTTAATCCACTGAGACTGATAGCCGTTAGGCTTACCTGTTTCACGGTCAAGCTCAGGCTTAGTGCCAAATGAAGTAATGTCTAATTTTGCTTTGATTTCAGAAAGTGTCATAGTTGTTGTATTTAGTAATTTGTAAATGCAATATGACCTCAGGGGTCATCCTCGCTAGTAATTAGCAATGGGCTATTGTTTGTTATACATGAACCCAAGTTTCCCTAGCGATTTGGTTTTTTTTAAAAATTTTTTTTTTTTTCTTATCCATCCAAGGGGGTTACTATAGGGATTGGATGGATGGATGGGGGGGGTTTGGTTTATACTATATGTCGCTGGAAAACACGTAAAAAACAGCGGAGGGTATATTTTAGGCGACTATTTCGGCTATTTTTCTAATTTACAAATAATTAAATTTAGATTTCCATTAATTTATTCTCATATAATAAGCTATACCCTAGGTGGTTATTGACTTTACGGTTAATTAATTTTTTTTAAAAATAATTGCTTAAAAACTTGCATATGTCAAATGTTTGTTTTATATTTACATCTGTTATATTAGTTCAACTACTAATTACATCTTGGTTAATAGCATCTATCCTTATAGAAAGCACAAGATCAGAAGTTGGGTTGTAGGCTATGCTCTTGAGATAATAGAGGAACATAATGGCTAAGATGTCCCCAATAATAACAAAAATTGCCTGTATATAATACTTAGGGAGGAATAATACTAAGGGTTGATATAGAAGTACCTCTGTGGGTGTAGGATTAAGTTCTAACGTACAGTAAGTGGAAATTACAGGTTAATATCGGATTTAAGAAATTAGATCTCAAAAAAGATAAAAATTTTTAGGGGGATTCTTGAGTTTAGTTAAGAACAAAAAATATAAGATTATGGAATTAAATTTATTAAACAAGCGGTTAAGTGACAAGACTAGCAAGGATGTTAGTGAGTTACAATTTTACAGGTATTTTTTACTTATATTAAATGAGTCCCAGGGTATATTAACTACTAAGCAGTTGGATATGGTATCTTATATGATGTCTAAGGGTACTTCTTTTAAATGCAAGGGTAGTGGCATATTAGACATTATGAATAAGGAGTTGTACATGAGTAAGCAGCATATATCAAATGTTAGGAGTCAGTTAATAAAGAAGGAGATAATTAACGAGGACGGTAGTTTATCTAAGTTATTTGCGCCTTTAGTGCATTTAGTGGACCAAAAGAGAGAGATTAAATTAGTATTACCAATGAAGATTAAAGAAAATGAGTATTAGAGACAACATTGATGACTTATACAGAGTTTATCAGTTAGAGCATGGTGCGATCCCTGAGATGTTAATTATGAATCATTATGATTACTTATCCTTTAAGGATGAGATGGGGGTTGATTTTTTAGATGAGATTGACCATTACCATGGTTTACAGATAAGGGTAGAGGAAGAATCAGAGACTAGATTAGAGAGTTATGCGACTTACGAGCCAAGAGACGATTATTACTATGACTAGTAAAGAGACAGGTTATCCTGTTGAATTAGTGGAGTATGTGTATAGAAACTTTTACGCTACTTTGAGGAGTATGTTAACTAATAGGGTAGCCGACTTCATAAAATTAGAGAAATTTTTAAAATTTAAAGACGATGAAAAAGAACAATATGCTAGAAGGATTAAATCTAGCGGAGAATGAGAGTGAGAGGTCCTATGTAGAGGATCAGGTATTTACGTTACAGGATGTAGAGGATGTAGCTACTTATAATAAGAACATTAAGGATTTTGATCCTATGTATAATAATTTAGAGAGTATTAATTACAACATACTTGTTAGGGCGTATAAGACATCTCCAGTAGAGGAAGATGGGGTATTTATACCACCTACTAGAAATATAGAGGTATCTACTGCTGGGGGCAAGGGAGTTTGGACTACTGTAGCTGATCCTTGGTTATTTAGTCAGAAGGTAGTTGCGGTATCTGGATTAAAGACTGATAGGAAGGATATAGTACCAGGAGAGGAGTTAATTATTAGTCAGGCTATGATAGGTATTACACCTACTGGGGATGCTGACAATGTGACTTTAAATTTAAAGAATTCATTTATTCATCCTGAATCAGGACTTTCGGGTATGCCTACAGATCCAGCTAACAAGCATCATGGCTACTTTTTAATCCCTGTTTCACAATTATTATTTTCATGTGGAGTAAAATAAAATATGCTTGGCATAATCCTATTAACGTCTTGTATTTTATACAGGGGTGTTTAAACTGGTTGATTATGAAGTTAACAGGAGTGCCTATAGGTCATAGTAAATATATTAATAAACGATTAGGAGCTAAGGAGTGTTTAGAGAATGGAGTATGTTTAGAATGTGGGTGTAACACTAATTTGATGTTACTTTCATCTAAGCCATGTCCAAAGCGCACATATTCTCCTGATGAAAAGCCTTGTTATTAATGTGGGATGCAGAGATTAAAGACCTAGGAGATGTCCAGGCAACGGTAAAGCAGACAATAGTATATACGTATACAGGAGACAAGAAGATTAAATCAGTAAGGACCTCATGTGGGTGTACTGTAGCTTCTTATCCAAAAACAGATACAGGATATACTATTAATGCACAATTTACACCTAAGCACAGTAGTAAAGACTACAAGAAGAATGGGAGTATAACGGTTACTTTTACAGACAATATAATAAAAATATTAAAATTTAAATCAAATGTTAAGACAAACAATGGTCCAGGAAATTAACTGGAAATCAGATAAGATAGCTAATACAAAGGAAACAATTAGTAAATATTTATTTGGGTGGAACTATAGGACTTTTATAAATGAGACACATAATATTAACTGGGAGGCTTCAAAGGAGGACAATATTCCTGGGATAGTTCAAGGATTTAAGAATGGCTACTAAGGGTTGGACTCCTGATACTAACTGTTGGAAAGCTAATCCACATTTTATTACTATGCGTCCTTTTTCAGAGTTATATGAAACTGATGAAGGGGGAATATTATCTAGTAATTATATGTGGATGGTTATTCTTATGGAGGAGAATGATGAGGAGATAAACCCACAGTATAGCTTACCTGAAGAAACTAGGATACAGAATGCAAAAGACAAGTTCTTTCCTAAGTTCAACAAAGACTTTGAGTTATATATGGGTTGCAAGTTACAATATTCAGACCAGACTATGTCTTTTGCACAGAGGGCTGTAAAGTTACATCAAGACCAGATAAAGAGGTATCAAGAGTTTATAGACAATACAGAGCTTACTTTAGATACTCCTGATACAGAGGGAAAGATGAGAATTATACCTGGAACAATAAAGCAGGTAGCTGCATTATCAAAGACTATAACTGGATTATTTAAAGAGTTAAAAGATTTAGAAGTATTATGGCAACTAGAAAAGACGGAAGCACAATTAAAGGGAGGAAGGAAATTGACAGCTTCAGAGAAGGGTTTGATATAAAATTTAATATTCCTTTAGATTTTATTGCAGTATTAGAAAATGGTAATGTAATAACAGATGGTAACAGGACTTACTATTTAAGATTAGAGGATATTATAATGGTAGAGAGGAATTCTGAAGGCGTAGAACAAGACTCTTTTATATATAAAATTGAAGATGCTCCTCTCTATGTAAAAAATCATTATATAGATTTATTAAAAATGAATTTGGAAAGATTAGGAGTTAATTTAAAGCAAAAAGATTAACATGATAATAAGCGCATTAAAAAGAAAAGGATTTATGTTAATGAATTCTACAGGATTTACAGATGAACTATGGAGTCCTGAAAATAACTTTATTATACATGTAGATTGGGTTACTAATAATCAAATCACAGTTATAGGTAGAAGTAAAGCAGGAGGATCTAATCAATATCTATTTAATAACCCAATAGATTTTGAAAAGTGGATTAACAGTAATTTTAAAGATCCTAGACATAAGGTTATAAGATATACTGATCACAATAATAAGAAAGTTGAAATTAATAATGAAAGATATGAATACCCATTATGATAAAAGCACATAGCGAATACGTTAAGAAAATGAAGACTAATAGTAATCAACAAGCAATTATACAAGACCATTTTTCTAAATCAATACCTTGGAGTGGAAATATGACTACTAAAATGATGGAAGAAGCTTTAGATTTTTATGGTAAGAATGCAATAGAACAAAGCGGTAAAGGGGTTGTTATAGAAGTAACCAACCCAAGATTATATGAATGGTACATGGAGAAACAAAAGCAAGAAGTAGCACCATTAGATGTATTTTATAAAAACCATAAAGACAGCGAATGATAACACTAGCAGGAGAATTAAAAGGAATAAAACAATTAGTAGACGGTAGTTTAACTATTCCAATACACACACAAGAGCTTAGTCCAGAAAAAATGGCAGCAATATTTACCATGAGTAAATTCTGTTACATAGGATTAAAGCCAGAAGCATTTACAGCAAAGGAGTTATCTGATTTAGATAATATGAAGTCAGATGCTTCATTTGGACAGACCTTATCAAAGAGAATGAGGAATACATTATATGTAGTATATAAGAAGAGTAATATAGATGAATCTTTTGAAAACTACTATTCCAGACGAATGAGTGATTTAATTGAATTAATAAAAGATGAGATAGATGAGTGATGAATTAGATAAAACATATGGGGAAAGGATATATGGAGTATCTTATGATGTACCCCCAGATGATATAGTATCTGAGATTAAATACAATACTGCTAAGTTAGCTGACTCATGGGCTGACATAATGGAAAGTTCTACTTTAGATATGAAAGACCAAGATATGGATGCTCAAGCAAACACTATGGTTAAAGTAGATTATATAATTAGGGCTTTAGAAAAGTTAGAAGAGTGTAGTTTTTTAGCAGTAAAATCACAGTATATATGAAAGAAATAGAGTTGGCTGGAGCTAAATGGTGTGTACCATGTAAGAATACTAAAGATAATATATCTAAAGTAGCTTATCAAATGGGTGCAAATATGACTTACCATGACTTAGGAGCTAAAGAACATCTACATAGAAACCTAGGAGATTTAAAAGATAGAGGATATATTATGGGTAATTTAGTAGGTATACCTATGTTTTTTGTAGATAAAAAGCAGATACCAGGTCCTACAAGTTTAGAAATGTCAGACATATATATTTGGATTACAGACAATTATAGTACTTAAGAAATACATTCGTGCAGGATAGTTTCTGGTTGTACTATCTGTAAATTCAAACAACTTAATAGGTGAATAGCAGGAGAGGCTCGAAGCTCTCCTGCGTTTTGGCTTAGTAGCTCAACTGGAAGAGCCCTACCTTTTAAGTAGGAAGATATAGGTTCGACTCCTATCTAAGCCACAATAATATAACGTATGAAAAACGTATGAAAGAATATAAACATTGGAATTGTGGGCAGCCTGACTGGATAAAGATAGATAATATAAAAGAATTTAATCTAGATGAGGTAAAGATATTCCACCCACAAGATCCTAGATATGTAGAGTATTGGAAGCAAGAGAAGAAGTACTGTATAGAAGGCAGGTGGGAAAGACAATTTGGAGGATGGATGCATATGCCAGGTTGTTTATATTTCTATGGTAAGTTTGGTATAATTGTAGATACAGACAAGTTTACAAAAGTAACTGAAAAAATTAAACCCCTAATCCAGGACTTAGAGTTTGAACAAGCTTTTATGTTTTGGGAAGCTAGGGGTTTTTCTGGGTATATAGATGACGATGAATATACCTCAGATAACATGTGGTTCAAATTCAATGAGAAAGGATTACCTACCACAGAAGAGATAGAGAAAATGGGAGATTCCCAAAGAACTGCAGTTCTTAACCTTATAAATAATAATGGTAATTTAAAGGAATATCTAACACCAAGAAAGAATTTAAGAAGAATTGCAGAGAAGCCTTTAGGTAGACCTTTGTTTCAAAATGATGCAAAGAATAAAGATACTATGGGTTGTCATGCTAAAGATAGTAAATTTAGAATGTATGATGGTTCTGTTAAAGAAGTATTTGATATAAAAATTGGGGATGCTTTAATGGGTCCCGATAGTTCTCCAAGAGAAGTTAATGAAATATTAACTGGAGAGAATGTTATGGTTAAAATTACTCCTAAATATGGAGACGCTTTTAAAATAACTCCAAATCATATTCTTAGAGTTAGGGAAACTAATAAACATACAAATGAAAAATTAGAATATGATTTACCTGTTTGGGAATATTTAAACAAATCAGATTCTAAAAAATCATTTATAGAAATAATAGATAGAAATAAAATTGAATATCCTGAAGTACCTTTAGTTTTAGACCCTTACTTTATAGGACTATGGTTAGGAGATGGGTTTAAAAGAGAGAAATTAATATGTATTAATCAAGGTAAAGATAAAGAAATTTTAAATTGGTTATTAGAATATTGTAACTCTAAAGATAATTTGTCATATACTACTTCCGTATCTAAAAACGGTTTATCAAATGGTTTTACAACTAGATTTAGATTAACAGATTCTAATTTATCAGGTAAAGGAAATTATTGGGCTAAAACTTTTAGAAATAACAAACACATACCTAATGAGTATCTTATTAATAGTTTAGATAATAGATTAAAATTATTAGCAGGGTATATTGATTCTGATGGATGTTACGAAAAAAAATCAAATAGATATACAATTACGTCTGTAGATTTAGATTTATTAACCCAAACGCAAGAGTTAGCAAGATCCTGTGGATTTAGAGCAGAGATAAATAAACCTAGTAAAACTGGTATTACTGATTCTTTAAAATATAACTTAAGAATTATAGGAGATATTAATTCTATTCCAGTGAAATTAAGTTATAAAAAAGCAACAGGAATTAGAGAAAAATTCCATAGAAATACATTTACAACTCAAGTATTACCTCCTGAAAAGTTCTATGGAGTAGAAGTTGATAAAGATCATTTGTATATGCTTGCTGATGGTAACAAAGATCACAACAGTAGGGGTGGAGGTAAGAGTTTCTTTGAAGCTGTTGCAGTCCAACTATATACTTTAACTTTTGATGGGGCTACAGAGTATATTATAGATCAAGTACAAAAGGTTGAGACTTGTATAGGTTCAGGAGATACTGATAAGTCAGGAGAACTTGTACAGAAAGTAGTAGATGCAATGAATGAGTTTGCTATTAACCCTAAGCTAGGAGCATGGGGACAACAGGGAGACTCTGACTGGACTCCTAATCCTTTTTATAGGGATATGAATGGACCAACTAACGCAGGTAACAAGCAAAAAGGAGGTTGGGTACATAAGTACGAGAAGAAGATTAATGGTAGATGGGTAGATGGATTTGGAACAGGAACAAGAATGTTTCATGTATCTTACTCTTCAAATAAGAAAGCAGGAGCAGAAGCAGGAGCTGGAGGTAGATATAATGTATCTACAGTAGAGGAAAAAGGTTTAACTATATTACTTATAATGTTGTGGAACTCAAATAGAGCCACAGTAATGAGAAATGGAGTTCAATTTGGAGTACAATCTTTCTTAGGAACATCTGGTAATGCAGAACTAGTATTACCTTCAAAAGAGATGTTTACTACTCCTCATGAATTTAACCTAGTAGCTTATCCTGATGTATGGGAAGGCACTGGAGATCTAGGATTCTTTATACCTGCGTATATGACGTATAGGCAATTTAAAGATGTAAATGGAAATACAGATGTTAAAGCAGCGAGAGAGCATTGGTTAAAAGGGTATTTAGCAGCAGGAGAATCTGCAAACCCTAAGACTCTTAGGATGTACTGTATGAATTATCCTGATATACCATCTCATATGTGGGTAACAGATGCTCAGTATCTTTTACCTTATGAAGAAGCTATAGATAGAGAGAGGCATTTAATGGATAAGAAGTTATACCAAACCATAGGTACTGCTATAGATTTAAGATGGGATACTTCAAAACAGAATGGAGTTACTTATGATATAGTACATAATCCACAGCCTTTCTATGATTTTCCAATTAGGAAGGATATGGAAAGGATGGATGGAGAAATAATGATGTATCAGACTCCACAAGAGATTAGAGGAGTTGTACCTAATGATATGTATTTCTTTGTACATGATCCATATGTATCAGATAACCAAGAAGACGGGGCTTCATTAGGGGTAACCTATGGATTTTTAAATCCTAAATATTCAGTAACACATGATGGAAGTCAATTAGTATGTTCATATATAGGAAAGCCAAAAGGAGGAAAAAAAGCATATTATCAAAATTTAGAGAAGTTATTAGCTTTCTACGGCAATCCCTTTAGGGGACTAGCATATGAAGCAAACAGAGGAGAGTACTGTAGGTCTTATTTCGAGAAGAAAGGGAAACTACATTTACTAGCTTTAAGACCACAGCATGCAAAGGGAGATGGCATATACGAAAAAAATGTTACTCAATTTGGATATATGGTTGGAGCTAGAGGAGCAATAGGTAAATTAACTATGGTAGATGATACTAATGATTTTTTATTATCAGATGTAGTTAGGAGTAATGGTACAAATAAATTAATTGAGACTATACCTTGTATATTTTTAATTAGACAAATAGCACAGTTTACATTGAATGGTAACTTTGATGCAGTATCATCTTTAATTTTAGTACCTACATTTATTTCAGAACAAGAGTCCTATATGACTCAAATTAGAAAACAAAAAGAAACAAACAGATTACAGTTTTTATCAACAAATAGCGCAATACATGACAAGAATAATAGACACAAAGGAAAAGGTATTAACAGGCTTATCTAAAGCTGCAGATGTAGTAGCCTCCACAATGGGAGCACATGGTAAGTATGTACTTATAAACAAGAATGGAGAATCTAGGTTTACAAAAGATGGAGTATCAGTAGCAGAAGAAATTATACTAAGAGATCCTGTAGAAAATATAGGTGCACAGTTAGTTATTAATTCTGCTAAAAAAACAGTAGAAGACTGTGGGGATGGTACAACTGCAACTTCAGTATTACTACGAGCAATGGCTAATAGAGATATTCCTACTAATACAAGGGAGTATGTATCTAAATTAAAGGAAGATATAGAAACAGTTATTTCCAAAGTAGAGTCAAGTTCTAAAGAGTTAAAGACTCTAGATGAATTAGAATCTATAGCCTCTACGTCTGGTAATTCTAAAGAAGTAGGACAAATACTTAAAACTGTATATGAGCAAGTAGGATTAGAGTCTAGAGTTACTTTAGAAGAAGACGAAGATTCTACAGAAACATATTATGAAGTTGCTAGAGGAGTTGAATTTATAGGTAATACAGGATATATTTCTGAGAGGTTTAAAAATCAACGTAATGGATACTGTATATTTGAGAATGCATTAGTTATTATAGATGAAAATAAAAGTTCAGACCATACTACATATACGGAAGCTATAAAAGCTGCCAATGCTATGGGAGCACCTTTAGTAATAATTTCACCTAATTTTTCTAATGCAGTAATATCTACTATAGCTGCAAATATGTCTAAGGGATTAAAAGCTTGTTTGGTAAGTGCTCCAGGTTGGGGTAGAAATCAAAAAGAGAATTTTAGAGATATAGAAGCTCTTAGAAATGAAAAGTGGCTAGTAGATAAAATAGTTATTACTCCAGTAGCATTTACTATCTTCACAGAGAGCAAAGAAGGTATAGATGAGAGAATCAAAGAAGTAGAAGATTCATTCGATGGGTATATAGAAGACCATGAAGTAAGATTTGCTGAAGTAAGAATAAATAAACTAAGAGGTTCCACTGCTATTATATATGTAGGAGGAATAACAGAAAAGAACAGACAAGAAGAGTTTGATAGAATAGAAGATGCTCTAGGAGCTGTACAGACAGCCATAGAGGGAGGATATGTAAAAGGAGGGGGTATCGCACTAGCTGAAGCCGCAAAAGGCTCTCAGATTGAGGATATATGTTTCTCTCCAGCATTCCAGATTAAAAGTAATGCAGAGTTAGACCAGACTATTGAAGAAGTCAATGTGCTTACTAAGAACCCATGTAATCTTTTAAAAGAAGGTATTATAGATCCTACTCCAGTAGTAGTTCAATCCTTAAAGAATGCATTTGCATCTTATGAGTTACTTTTAAACACAAATTATATACTAAATAATGAGAGCATTTAATACAGCGAATATACCGCTAAATTTAAAAGTACCAGATTCTAAGAAAGTTAAGGACTGGTATATAGATTACATGGAGTACTCCGTCCCTTATAAAGACGCATATATAGAAGACTACAACAGACTCCATAAGAATTACCAGATTTACAATGGAGATTTGTCAAGCATAAAAGAGGAGACAAAGAAAGTTTGTAATCCTTTAGGAGTCTATTCAGACTTTAACATAGAGGAAGAGTTAGTATCTTACCCTAAATTGCATAACCTAGTTAACATTCTAAAAGGTGAGAAACTAAAAAGGGTAGAGGATTTCAAGGTTATGATTCTTTCTGCTAAAGCAATTAAAGATAAAAATGAGCAGTTATTAGCTGCTATAAGTGCATCTGTAGAGGAAAGGGTACAGATTAAGATACAGGAGATGCAGGCACGTATGGAAGGTATGCCACCTACTGAGATTGAAAAAATGATCCAAGAGCTGCGGACACAAGAAGAGCCAGCAGATATTAGATTAAAAAACTTTACATCTGAATGGGAAATATTTTACTCGCATGCTTTAAAATTCTGTAAGACCACTCAAGAGACTAAAGCAAAGGAGCTTGATACAATTGCAGATTTAATTATAAATGATAGGTTCTTTGTTCACTCAGGATGGAAACATGGAGTACCTGTAGTAGAAGTATGGAATCCTTTAAGCACTAAGTTTCATAAATCTCCTAATGAGCCTAAGATACACAAAGGAGATTGGATTGCACATATAGATACTCTTTCTCCAGCTCAAGTAATAGAAGAGTACATAGATGATCTTTCTGATAAAGAGATAGAAGAGTATTCATTTATATCTAGTTCAATTAGAGACAAAAGAAATTCATTAGGTGTAGGGTCTAGAAGTATCCAAGGGTATGAAAAAGACTATGACTATTTAGAAGAGTTATATGATGAAAATATAGCAAATCAAAAGAGATCTGATGGGTTATATCAAAGTCAAAATTTAAGAGAAAATCAGTTAGTTACTAGGACTAGGTTTGAGTTCAAGGCGTTTAAGCCTGTGTACTTTATGAGTTATATTAATGAATTAGGAGAGAAGCTTACTTTACTAGTAAGAAATGACTTTGAGATTCCTAAAACTGCAGAGAAAGTAAAGTTTACTAATAAATTTGGACATAAGACTTCTAAGTATGTATGGATGGATGATGATTCTGAATATACAGCAGAGGAGATCTGGATACCAAGAAAATATGAAATAACTAGATTAGACTCTGATAAGTATTTAAGATATAGAGAAGTACCTTACCAAACTACCAACTTAGAAAATCCTTATGCTAATTTTTCTTTATCTACTAAAGGAATTGTTTTAACAGCTAGGAATGCAGATTCAGTATCTTTATTTGAACGAGCATTGCCATTATATATGCAGTACTTGTTTGTAAAGAATATACAGAATAGAGAGTTAGCAAAGTATGAAGGGTATGTACAAAATATAGATATTGATCAAATACCAGAGTCTTTAGGTAAAGATGTTGATGGAGAGATTATTAATGATCCTCTAAAGGTAGCACTAGTTTACCAAAGATATTTAGGTAAGAACTTTTATTCTGGATCTCAAGTAGGAGTATCTGGGTTACCTAATCCTCAAAGAACACCTGGAGGACATGGTATGATGTTATCTACTGCTAATGAAATATATCTTCTACAGCAGTTATTAGAGTTATTAGAAAGAGAAATGTCTATGTCTATGGGAATAAGTCCACAAAGACAAGCTGCATTTAGTTCTAATTCAAATGTATCTGATAACCAACAAGCTATTGCTCAATCTCACCATATTACTGAGCCATTGTTTTTTGCACACTCTCAAGTATGGGCAGATGTATTTAATGACTACTTAGGTAACTTTAGAACTTATGCAGAGAGAGTATTACTAGAAGATAAAGAAGAACATTCATTAGAGTACTTACTTGAAGATGGTACTAGAGAGTTATTTAAAATAACTAATAAATCTGTAGAAATGCTAAATACTATGGTATTCTGTACTAATACAGGTAATAACATAGAGTATCAGAACTATATGAAGCAGAACTCTCAAGCTTTTTCTCAAAACCCAGATGGTATGGAATCAGTATCAATGTTACTGAAGTCTATTACATCAGGACAGTCTGCAGAAGAGACACATAAGTTAATTCAGTTAGAAATTAAAAAGCAACAAGATAGAATGCAAGCAAATCAAGAAGCTAGTATCCAATCTCAAGAGAAGATGGCACAGATGCAGAAAGAACAAGTAGAAGATGCACAAGCTCACGAAATACAGTTAATGGGTATGCGTAATGCATCTAGTGAGAAAATAGCTGCTATGAATAATACAGCTAGATCTGAAGATAAAGATGCTGACAATGATGGAGTGCCTGATTACATGGAAGTATTAAAGTTAGGTCAAGATGCAGAGATTAAAAGTAGAGAGTTAGATATTAAAGACCGTGATATGGATATCAAAGAATCTAAACTTAGGAGTGAAAAGGAGATTAAAGAAAAAGATATTGCTAGTAAAGAGAAAATAGCAGCATCTAAATCTACTCAAAATAGTAATTAATTTTACTAAAAGTTAAATATGTTTGGAACTTCAAATAGTGTCTAGTATACATTTTGAAGTTTCAACATATTATATTATATTTATAAAACATAAAAAGAAAAATTATGGAAAATACGTTTGAGATTCCACTAGTGGATGACCTATTAGACAATGAAGATGTAGAAGTAATAACAGACCCTGACTTTTACAAGGATGGTGATGTAGATAGTTCTACAGAAAAGGAAGATACTATAGAAGAAGATAGTATTTCCTCTACAGAAGATGTAGAAGATGCAGAAGTAGAAGAAGAAATTGCAGTTAATGAAGATCCTACTGCTGTTGGTACATATAAGACTTTAATAGATAAAGGTTTTATATCCGAAAGGGAGGACTGGGATGGAACATTTGATAAATTAGATGAAATCTTTGATGAGATTCCAGAAAATGTAAAGAATGATATTCTATCTAATACTAACCCTAAAGGTAAGCAGATAATGGAATTTATCATGAATAAAGGTCACGACCTTGATGATGATGATATCCAAGGATTTCTAAACCTTTACAGTCAACCAACTGAAGTTGATTCAATAAGTGCAGCAAAAGACATAATTACTGCACAATTAAAGTCTCAAGGATTTGATGATGATATGATCGAATCTAATATTGACCTTTTAGAGTCCAAAGACTACGAAGGGGAAGCTTTAAAAGAACTAGCTAATAAATATGTTAAGGGTACTGCACAGGATCCAGACAAAGTATTAGAAGCTCAGAGACAAGAACAGATGGAGCTAGAAGCTGCACAAAGGGAATTTACTAATCATTTATATGATAATATAGATAATAATAAATACCCAAAAAGAACAAAAGAAGCTATAAAAGCTAATTATAGAAGTAATGCATATGTAGATAGATTTACAGAAGCATTTACGAATCCAGAAGCATTAGTACAATTAATAACATTAAGCCAGTACTATGATTCAAAGACAAAAACATTTGACCTGACCGAGTTTGCAAAAGTAGCAGCTTCTAAGCAGGTAGAAAAATTAAAAGACAACTCCATTAGGCAAAACTATAGTTCAACGACACAAAATGGTCAAAAAGCTAAAGGAAAGTCTAGCCCAATGGATGATGTTCAATTTGTTAATCCTTAATATAAATAAATAAAAAATGAGTACATTTAGAAAAACCGCATTGGAGTTTACACGAAGAGAAACTCTTGGAGGTTCATTTCAGGACTCATTCTCACATGCGCAGATGTTTAAAAAGTATGGTCCTCACAACTTCGGTGTGAGAGGAGCACAACTGTTTTCATCTAAACCTGGGTCACATTTACTTAATAAAAAATTCCTTTACATGACTAAAGGAAATAATAACGTACATACACTCCGTCCAGGAGTTGATGATTATAAGTGGGCTTTGATTAGTGAGACTGAGACAGCATTTACTATTACTGATGTTCTAGTACCCCTAGACAGTAAACCAGGTAGAGCTGGGCTATCCTTTATGATTGGACTTGATACTCCACATGTACATGAGCCTACAGTACTTAAAACTGAAAGTTCTGATGCACCTATGATGAAAATTATAGGACATGGTAAAAGAGTATCTGATAATAATTATCACTATGTAGTAGAACTACAAGATGGAGATCCAAGTTCATGGATAGATATCAAATACCTAATGCCAGGTAGAAAAGTTATTGATGCAACTACACAAGTAGCAACAGAACTTAACACAAAATATTCAGCTCCTATTTTTAATCAAATGTTTGAACTACAATCTGTAGTTGGTGCATTTGCTAGAAAAGTAGAAGTTACTGATAAATTTATCAGACTAGAGATGGGTTGTAGACAAGGTGGTTCTGCATCTGGTATGTCTTACTCTGATGGTACAAGCTCTCACAATGGAGAAGCTCTAGGAGTAGGGTATATGTATTACTCTGAAACTAAGAACCTTGGAAACAAAGGTAAAGGTGGAAAGAGTACTAGAGTAATGGCTGGTACATATCTTACTAAGATGGAATCTATTCTAGAAGAAAGAATTCACAGAGATGTTGAATTCAATATGGAATGGGGTCGTCTACAGTTCTCACAAGATCATGATTCTGGAAGACCTATCAAAACACCTCCAGGATGGAGACAGTTAGTAAAAGATGGTAACTTCTATTCTCATAATGGTTCGTTAACTCTTTCAGATTTATCTGAATACCTAATGTCTGTATTTATTACAAGACGAGATTTCTCTGATAGATTGATTATTCTTTCTACAGGAGAAGCAGGAGTTGACTTCTTCCACAGATTAATTGCAAGAGAAGCTTCACAGTTCCAATATGTAACTGTTGATGATAAGTTTATCCGTAATGTAGATTCTAGATTCCACCAAAACTCTTTAGAGTATGGATCTCAGTTTACATCTATTAGACTTACAAACGGTCTAGTGATCCAAGTTCAACATGATCCAATTAAAGATGATAGAAATCTATTCTCTGAAATGGCTCCAGGAGCTGACAGAACATTAGAAAGTTATGCATATGATATCTTTGATTTCGGAGCTACTGACCAAAAAGCAGCAGCAGCAGGAAATGCTAACATTACATGTATACAAGAAGGTGGAGTAGAATCTTACTACACAGTATCTAACATATACGATCCTGTTACAGGAGCAATCAATGACGGTTCAAATGCCTATTCTAATAATAAGAAAATGGGTATGTATAGAGAAATGTCAAGTGGGCTTTGTGTATGGGATACAGAAAGAATTGGTAGAATTGAATTTGATCCTACTTTAGATTACTAAAAATCGCTATCTGTTTTTGATTATATATAGATAATCAAACTGGAGATTGGTTATAGGTGACAACATGAAAAGGAACCTATTTTTTTTAAATTAACAACGAAAAAGTTAAAATGATATGAAAAATCATACATTATATGTTAATCCTGTACAAGGGATTAGTGTCCAAGGAAGGCACACAAGAACTTACAAAACATTTGATCCTGTAACAGGAGAAGAAGTTAATAGAAGTCCTATTAATCAATCAAGAGGGTCAAAGGTACATGATCAGTATAAGTTTAAAGCAGATTATGCTAAACGAAGATTGATTACTGGTTTAGATGTACTAATTGAAAATCCTTTTAAAGGTAAAAAAGCTACTGAGTTACAAGTAGAATATGGTCTATCAAAGTTATGGGATTCATTATTAGAATCATTAGTAATAGAAGATAAGATTTCAAAACAAAGAGAATTTGAAGTAAAAGATGGAGTAGATCCAGATTTCTATACTTCAGAAATGAAAGGTGCAACTTTAATGGATGCAGGAAAAGGTACTGAACGAGATGCAGAAGCCCCAACCTTTCTACAAAAATTTAAGATTGTTCTTTATCCTAGAACTAATAGATTTTCATCAGACTCACCTAGAGGAAGGTTATCTATGCAGTTGATAAAGAATCATAATAGGATTGCAAGCTCACTAGATGATATTAATCCTACTTCGCATAGATTCTTTATTTCTGAAGAAAATGAAGCTACAGAAAGAAGAGTTAAACGAAGAGAGAAGATTACTGAAGCAGCATACAACTATGAAACTCTTAAACGTAAGTTTGAGGCTTTAGATAGATACAAAGCAGCGATAGTACTAAAAGATAATAATGGTATTAACATCCTAAAAGGACGAGCTACTGATGATAAAGTAAAAGAAGTTTTACTTGAGTATATCTCTAGTACTAATAGGCATCAACTTTCTAATGGGGAAAGGTTAACTGCTTTAGTTGAAAGAATGGGTATAGCTGAAGAGTCTTATAAAATAGATATTGAGTACTTAATACAACAAGCTCTAAATGGTAATGTAATTACTGCTAGAGATGGAAGGTATACATGGCACTCACAAATACAAGATCCTAATGTAGGGGAGTTTACTTCATCACTTACATTTAAAAACTTTATTCTTTCTGAATATGAAAAATACTCTCCAAAGAGTAAATCTCAGAACTGGTATAAGATTTTATTTGATGAAGTTAAATCAAAAGACATTTGGATAGAATAATATGGATGCATTAATTGAGAGAGTACACGTACTGGTAAAGGCTAAGGTAGAAAAGCTAGATTCAAATTCTAGATATGATCTACCCCCAGCATTAATAGATGAGCTGATTAATGTTAGTCAGGATAACTATGTAGATGCAGCATTTGCAGGTACTGTACTGGCTCAAGGAATGGGGTTTGAAGCTACACAAATGAGAATAGATATGATATCTAATTTGGTAGTAAAGCAACCTGAGCAAGCTCCTTTATTCCCTATATCTCATAATGATGGGGTTTATGAAGTGCCATTTTCATATCTTACACATAAGTATAGACATTTAGTAAGAGTTAGTATTCAGACAGATTGTGGTCCAGTTAATTTAAAGCTAGACCAACATAATCAATTAAATACTATTTTAAATGATCAATTTTCAAAGCCTTCTAGAAAATGGAAAAGAATTCCGTTTACTATTGCAAGGGCATCATCAGGGAATGGATCTGCTTTATACTTATACACAAACAAGGAATTTACAATTTCAACAGTAGATGTTGAATATATTAAACAACCTAGAAGAGCTTTTATTGGTGGCTATAATAGTATAGAAACTACTAAAAACTTAGAAGGTTATTCACAGACTGATGATTCAGTTAATCCAGAAATAGATGAAACTTTCATTGATGTTCTAGTTAACTTTGTTGTTAGGGAATGGGAGGCTATGCAGATTACTGACTATAATGTAGCACAGAGTCAATTATCTTCCAATATTTAATTAAAATAATTTTATTAAAATGACACAATTTAAAAGAAATAATAAGCTTGACATGGAAGAAATTCTGGTTGCAAAGCCACAAGCTTTTTCAAAAAACACTCCTGTATTAGGAGCTAGTAACATGAACCTAGTAGATGGACAATTTGGTGTAGCATCTGCAGATTTTTATGGTACAGTTACTGCAAATACATTTTTAGCAGGTGGTGAGACAGCATCAAATGTTAGAGCTATTAGAGTAATTCAGGGTACACCTGCAAGTTCTAATTTAGCATTAGCGGATGCATGGCAAGTATCTGATCCTGCGTATGTAGCATCAGATGATATACACAAAGATAATGTAAGATCTCTTACTTTAACTAAGCCTAGGACAGCAGTATATTCTGCAACTGCGGTTGTTGATTTTCCTGCACCTTTAGACAATTCTGATTATGGAATTATAGTAGAGATGGACTCTAATCAAATAGAGAAAACTCATGGGTTCAATACTAAATCAGCAATAAGCAAAATACTTAGCCCTGATTTTACAGATTTAGGTACAGTTAGTCCTAAAGATTATGTACTTCAGAATTTACTTTACAAACTTAACCTTAAGTCTTTTACTTTCACAGGAGAGAACGGAGATTCAAAAGGTAAAGATCCGTTTGTAGCTTTAGCTATCAATGCAGTAGGTGGAGCAGGTACTCCAATAGGTGCAATAGTAGTAGGAGATGTAGTACCATTTATGACATACCAAGGTATCACATCTAGTGTTACAATTACTCCAGAGATGGTAGCAGGTTTAGCAAAATTACTTAAGTTACAAGCTGCAGCAGTAACTGCAGGAGATGCAACTGAAGCAATTGTAGCTGCATCTACAATAGAGGTAATTGACCTTACTACTGCAGGAGCAGCAGCTAAAGTAGATGGCTTTATTGTTTTAGGTGAGAGAGATTCAATTCCATTAGGAGTGAATACTAATCCAAATTATACAGTAGATGTTACAGTTAATTTAACTGATGCATTTAGAGTATCTGAAGGATTTAGCCAAACAAAGTCTTACAGTGAAGAGTCTAAAAACATGAATTGGTCTTTAGCTAATAGACGTAGATCACAAAGAATGAATCATAATCTATATGTAGAAACTGATTATCCTTCATTCAATGTAGTAGAAGGTTTTAATTATGTTGGAGAAAATACTCCATATACTTCTGCTATTTTAGATTACTTTGATTACGAGGAAACTTTAACTAGAGAGGAGCATAATCCTAAGCAATTAGTTATGCTTATGCCAGCAGTTATGGATGTAACAGAAACAGTTACTACTGTACTAGCAGCTTATACTTCTGATACTGATAATTTATTTTCAGTAATTGCAGTTAGTGCAGACGGTGCTACTTCAAATGTACCATTTGTAACTGATTACAATGCAGTATTTGTACCTTGGGTAGCAAGTACTGATGCAGTAATTGTAGGTACTCTTTCTTAATATTTACAAATATATAATGCAAACTTTTCCTAGTAATGGGAGAGGTTTGCATTTTTTAATATAATATCCCATGGACATTAAAAAAACATTTATAAAAGTATTTAATTCTAAAGATACTATTTTTGGGAGATCAGATGCTAGAGAATCTAAAAGTATAAGTGGAGGATTAGCTAACTATAATAAAAGTTTTATAAGTTTAGTATCTAAAGCGTTAGAATATTTGGGAAATACTGAAGGAAATTCCCTATGCGATGCAATTAAAAATTGCACTCCAGATATAGACATTATAACTTCATTTGAACTCCAAAATAATACTTACAATCTTGGGGATTTTAAAGACCAAGTATTACGAATTAGAAATATAGGAGATGATCCTACAAAAGGACTTATTACAGTATTTATGTCTGATATAGCTGGATTTACAATTACTTTTGACCAGACTCAAACAACTGCTTCCGTAGTTTTAGGATCAAAAGATGTAAATAATAATGACTGGATAGCAATACCTATGGTAGGTGGAATAGCATATCAGAGTATAGTATCTATACCAGGAAACGGAGAAAGTAAAATTGGAATAATTACAGAAGCAACTCAAGCAGGTGTAAGTTCAACTATGGAGATTATTATACAGAATGGATCTGGAGGAGAAACTAATTACACTAATAACTCAGACACTAAACTTCTTTCGGTTTCAGCATAAAAATATAATAATGGATATTAAAAAAACATTTATAAAAGTATTTAATTCTAAAGATACTATTTTTGGGAGATCAGATTCTGCTGGATCATCTAAAGTAATAGGTGGATTAGCTAACTACAATCGTAAATTTGTAGATTTAGTAGCAATGGCTGCTGCAGAACTCAATATAGCAAATGTAGGAGGATCTGTTATTTCAGGAGTTACAGAAGTTCCTGATTTCAATGCAAGTACATACCCAGAAGGTACAGTAGTGCAAGGAGATAGTATAGGAGCATTTATTTCTGATGGTATCCAGTGGGTAACACTTCAATCATCTCAAAAAAAAGTTATTGAAATACCTAATACTGAATTTGCTATTGTTAGTAATCCTACTATATCAGAAGTGAGAACTTGGGTTGATGCAAATTTGACTGATTTACAGAAAGTAAACAGTGAACTCTATATGATAGAAGCTTTGCAAGACTTTTCTACTGAAGATGTATATACTGGGGTAACTTTCTTTACTCCAGGATTAAGTGGGGTAGCTGATATTAATATTACATCAATGGATATTGATGGCGTTAATTATCCAATAAGCTCTTCATATAAAACTGGAGGTGTATATGACCAAGACGTAGTACAACTTTTAATAGATATAAATACAGCTACAGCAAGTGCAGGCTTAGTATTTGATACTATAACTGTAGGTGGACCACACCAAACTGGGGATAATTTTATTATGCCTCTTAATTTAGTTTCAGGTAATTCTGAATCTATTAATATAAGTATTAACTTTGATAATATAGCAACTCTTGGTCCTGAAACTATAGATTATGAGCTTGTATATACTATTACAACATTAGGTTCAACTCCAGATGAACCAGATTATATTTGGAGTATTGTTCAAGATGAAATCTTACAAAAGTTTAGAAGACAAAATGATGGTGCAATTTGGTACATAGATCCTTCAATAGCAGTAGGGAGAGAAGTTTATGGACAAAAAGGTAACCCTGATAGACCTTTAAGAGTATTTGATCATATACAAGCTAATGCTAATTTAGTAGACAATGATACAGTATTATTTAGAGCAGGAAATTACACAACTACTAACGCAACTGCAATTGTCAAAGGTAATGTATATTATAAATTTGAACCAGGTGCAATAGTAGGAGGGTCTGCTGTTGGTACAAAGATTATTACTGCTCCTGACGGTGAATTTTTAAATATTACAGGATATTTAGATACTCAAATGTACGTAGAATCTGATGGAGTAGGGGAAGTATCGGTTACTGCAAAAGCACTTGGAAATCTAATTATAACAAATGGAACTGTATCTAAAGTACATATGGATGTAGACCACATTGAAGGTCAAAATACATCTAGTTCATTTTTAAGTTTTTATACCCCTAATGATATAGGAGCAGTAGTAGCAAATATAAAAACATTACGTAGTAATTTTCTTACTGATAGTTTTCCAAATAATTGTGATTATAACGTAAATATAGGTAGGATATTATTCGATGGTTATAATGGTCCTCAACTTTTTCCTATTTATCAAGTAGATGGATTAAATGCAAATATAAATATAGGATCCGTTATAGTAAATGGAGATAGTTTACCAAGTAATGCACTTATTGGTAAAGCCATAGGGGGGTCAGGGCATTACCTTACCAATTCCACTGTTAATATAACAGTTGATTATTTTAAAGCTATAACCGCACCTTCAAGTGAATTTAATACTTCAAGTTTAGTAAATCTAAATTCCCTCCTTACTTTTACAAATAGCAATATTACTTTAGATATAAAATCAGGAGTTACAGCCTATCAATTATACAAAGGAGGTGCAAATGATACAGTTACTGATGCTTGGACTAATTCAAATATTACTTACAAAGGCAATTTAGAATTACTTGGGTTATTTGATCCACTACAACAATTTATGGTTATGGATTCTACTTCATACATAGCTTTAGAAGGTAAATTTACAACTCCTGCTGCCAACTTACTTAGGTTATCTAGAATAACATCTGCAGGCACAATTTTTATAAGAGATGCAAAATTGCAATCTGAAAAAGAAGCTATTGAAGTTACAAGTCCAGATTCTATAATAATAACTAACAGTACAATTATTACAGATGGTACAGTAGATATAATAAATACTACTAATGATGTAGTATCAGATAGTGTAGTTACAAATACACTTGTAACAGGAGGTTATTCTGTAGTAGGTACTGCACCAGTCAGAAATGCAGCTTTTAGAATATAAATTTTCAATTAATACACAACATTTAAAATAAAAAATTATGGGTAAGTATAACGATTTAACAATAATGGATCAGATAAAAGGATGGAGATATAGTTTATTATATGTAGCTGCATTCTTAGTTATGTTAGCATATTTCTATATATTTGATAACACAGAAGAAGTATCTAATTCAGATACTGTAATGATAGCAGTTCCATACATTGTCATAGGAGCAATTGCAGGGGTAGTACATTGGAAAAAGCTATTAGGAACTAAGTAACATAATAAATATATAAACAATGGGAATTTTGAAAATAGCACTAGTTATAGTAGCAATAGTATATTGGATTATATATACTGCAAAAGTAGATGCTGGACATATTTTAGAAGGGGAAGGTATTAAAGACCATACTCCTAGAACAATACAAAGAATCTGTGTTGGAGTACTAGTTGCTTGTATTCATCCTTTCCTTGGTTTAATTACAGCTCTTTTGTTTTGGGCGTTATTTGATACTATATTAAATTATTTAAGAGGACTCCCACTTTCATATATAGGTAATACTGCAAAAACAGATATATTTTTTACTAATCATAAATATACTTACTGGGCATTAAAAGGACTTGCTTTATTTTGGTCATTAATTCTAATAACATATATATAATATGAACACAACTTTTAATTGTTATAACAGTGTAATCATAGAAAACCCTGATTCTAACCCTTACTATGGGATATTTTCAGGCTTTGACTATGTTAATATGTCTGCATATGGTGGGGATAGTTATACTGTAGTAACATCAAACCAAGATATTATTGATGCTTTTGCAGCATTAGGTATACCAGTCAAACTAAATGGCTACGAGATAGTTATATTAGATACTACTTATAGTGCTGTAAATCTAACTTCTTCAAAGAATCCTGAAATAAAATTTACAGATGCATTAAGTGTAGATACTTGTATTACTACAGAGACTAGGTTTAACTTAGCATTTTATGGAGGAGATTCTATAGAGTTTTTATATTCCATAGAAGAAATAAAAACTAGATTAGAATTTTTAACTCAAGTAGATGTTACAGTAACAACATGTGGAGCTATTTTTGATAAGTATCCTGGATCTGTTCAAGATATTATAATAGATAGTGACCCTACAGCAACATATACCATAAGTACGGTAGCTACTTCAATTGATTTTGGAATACATAATGCTATAGATTTAACTCCATATGGAGGCACTATAATAGGTGTAACTACAGAAGCACAGGTTATAACAGCTTTTGCAGCATTAGGAATTACAATAACTTTTGATGATACTGCACCTATATTGGTAGAGTACACAGGAGCTGTATACCCTATAGAATTATGCTTAATAGATACTTTTGAAATAACAGGTTTTAACTTTGATAAAGTTAATTTTCCTGTAGAATACGGAGGTACACAAGTACTTAATTCACCTGCTGCTATACAGAGTTATTTAGCAACTAATTATTCAACATCTACTACGTTTGTAAATAACCCTACAGGTTATACTTACACTGTAGTTACTCCAGTATGTACAGAGATAGCAAATATAACTACAGATATATTCAATGTTGTTTCCGCTAATCCTGATATATATGAGTTTTGTATAGAACAAAATACATCTTTTTCTACTAATATATTGGGTAATGATTCAATGGTAGATGGTGAAGAAGTAATTAAAATAAATGGACAAAGTGTTGTAACAGGTACTTCTGTTAATATTGCTGCTGGATTAGATATAATTTACGAAGGTAATGGAGATATTCAAATAGTAGGTTCAAATGATTACGTATCTAATTTAACAGACACAGTTACTTATACAATAAGAAACAATGATAATCAAGAGGCTGGGTCTTTTATTCAGTTTTGCTTTGCAGATACTCCAGTAGTTAATCCTGATGCAGTTACAATGACTTGTAATACGCCATCAGCGTTACTTACAGTATTAGCAAATGACTTTACTGCATACAATAACCTAACTATAACACATATAAATAATATACAAATAGGAGTACAAACTAGTATTAACTTAGAACCTGGGTTAGATATTACAAGTATAGATACTGCAGTAGGCTTTATAATTACACCTAGCGATGATTACCAAGGTTCTGGTAGTATATCTTATACAGTAACAAATGGAGCCTTTACAGCTACTGGGTACGTAGAGTATGTAGTAAGTGATTGTGATCCATGTGTTACAAACAATTTAACATTTCCAGTGACAGCAGATTGTGCTGAATTATGCTGGAGTTCATTATTAAATTCACTATCTCCAGTTGCTAATTTTATACTACAATTCTTAGATAGTTCTGGGAACCCAGTAGAAAATGCAAATGGAGACATAATAAAAGTTGCAAATGGTACATTCTATGATTCGAGTAGTACTTTGCCTATTGACACTTGTATACCTTTTAAAGCAGGAGACTATTCAGTAGAAATAATAGATTCTGATTTAGGTAGTAATTTACTATGTCCTTCATTGGATTTTACTATGTTGCCAGTAACTTGTGATGGAAACCCTTGTACATTTAGTTATAATGGACCAGGTGGAGTAGCTTCTAGTTTACAATTTAATGTAGAAGTAGGTCCTACAGCTACTATAACAATAGTAGATTTTGAACCTTATAGTCAGCCAGATGGAATAGTAATAGAGTATAATGGCAGTGTTATATATCATACAGGATTATCTGCAACAATGCCATATATAAGTGATGCAATAACTAGTTTTGTATGTAGTGGAATAATTTATACTTCACAAATAGTTCCTGATCCTGTTAATGTAGACATATCAGTACCATACATACCAGGAGTAGAAACTGCTTTAGTAAGTATTTATGGAAAACCATGTACAACTACAGGTTGGAATCTAACAATTAAATGTACCGCATAATGATATCATATAACACTAATTATATTAATATAGTAAATGATTATATTCCTCAAGTTTTTAACTCTAAGGATTTACTAAAATTATCTGTAGAGGGTAAAAAGAACTGTTGTACAGATTTAGAATCTATAGAGTTTGATTTACAATATGATCCATCTTGTATATTTACTGCAAGTTATCAGAATTATCAAGAGCAATCTACATGTACCCCTACAGGAAGTAAAAATCCAGAGGATTGCTTACCTAATCCAATTGCATCTTACTATAAGAATGTATCGGAGTTATATATTTTGTTAGGAGGTAAGTCTACTAATATACTTGATAGAGTATATGATATGACTTTAGAAGCTGATATTACACTATTACAGGAAGATATTATTGCTTATTTTACAGCTAACAATATAAAAGCCGTAGTAGAAGTTAATATCACTACTAACAGTACAGGATATCTAAAAACAGAAATACTTATATCTAATTTACCTACTAATGTAAAGTTTGAAAGCTTTATATTAGCAAATGATGAGACTTGTTATGTTAACATAGTTGCAGTATGTGACTTTGGTATTGCATGTGCAGTATCTCAATATGAGTTACCTAATAATGCTTATATATATTCTATAGTAACAGATGATACTGAATTAATATTATCATCTACTGTAGGGAAGTTTGCGACAGAAGAAGAGTTACAAGTACTTACTGATTTAATGGCTAATCTCAATTACAATATTGAGTTTTCATTTGATGATACTAATTTTATAGTAAGTACATTAGATAATCCAATTAACTATATTAAGTATAAAGTAGGAGCTGGGGAATTTACTTCTTTTAGTACATGTATAACATATGAAGAAGAGCTACCTAAATGTGTATACTCTACAAAGATACCAAAAGGAAATACAGTTAATTCTGTGTTAGTATATAATGAAGACGAAAGTTTTACTTCTTCTTTATTTGTAGGATCAATAGATTTAACTACGGATACTTATGAAAATGATTTATACCAAAGTTTCTTACCTTCTAACAGTACTATAACAGTTGAAGAAGACTCTATAACTATAGAGATTACAGATGGAACATATATTCCTTATTCTATAATAGTAGATGATGTAGTATATTACTTTGCTTGTAACTCGTTAGAATATTTTCAAAATAACTATGACTCCGACTCAATAGAGTTTACAGGTAATGGGCTCAACTTAAAGTCTGAGTATTTAGGAGGATATACTTCAGGAGTATACAACGTAAAGCTTACAGTTGAGACACAAGAGCAGATAATATCAGAAAGCTATTGTTTGTTTGTTGATTTAGACCTCAAGTGTAAAATAGCAAAGCTTACAGACTTAGATGAGCTAAGAGAAGCTATATTTTTATATGAAGCTTTAAATAGCATACAAGACTGTGCAGATTGTGAATGTGAAAATGCTTGTATTTTATACCAAGAACTATACAATATTCTTTCAAGAAACAATATAACAAGTGAAAACTGTAACTGCTAATATAATAGATAGTAAAGTAAATGCAATAAAGGCTGCTAAGTTCCTTATGGACTGTGGTTACGATGATAGTGAGTATATAGACAATTGGTTAAAAAATTCTGAATGTCCAGAACTTGCTTGTAAGATCATACTAGTAGATCCTTTATGTTCTACAACTTCAAAAAGTTGTATTACAATAAAGAATAAAATTAAAGTAACAGAAAAATCAAAGATTTGTAATGATTAAGATAACAAAAGAATTTACTTTAGAAAATGTAGTGGGAGAATTCACATATGAGTGGGTACTCCCTGATTGCATTACTCTAATTTCTAGTGTAGTAGTAGATACTACAATAACAGCAACTTTTGATTTCTGCGATAATAACTGCTTATTAGATTCTAATCTAATAGGCTTAACTATTAAAAGTAGTGATGGATGTATAACAGAAATAGAAAGCATCTTTAATAACGTCTGTAAGGACTTTGCATTTACACAAGGAGGTATAGTCCCACTAGAAGACTGTGACGGCTGTACAATAGCTTATAAAGCACCTGTCAACGATATTAATGGAGTTTATAACTGGACTTATGATGAAGATATCTTTACAGCATCATTATTGGGTAATAGAATATACTTAACGTATAAAGACAATATAGAAGTTACAGTTACTTCTACTCCATTATCAGTAGTAGTAAATAATGAATATGGATGTACATTAGAAGACACCCTACCTTTACCTATATGTTCATATGAAAGTTTAAAGTTTGACTTTGAACTAGTATGTTCAGGAGATAGAGATGGTAACTTTGCATATGTAACTCCAAAATTAACACCTTTAAATAGTCCTTGTGGTTTAGAACTAGATTATAGAACTACTACAATATTGTCTGTATTAAATATAGACTCTTCGTACCTTACTTTAAGTACAGGAGCTGATTATGTTAAAGTTATATTAGATGGAATAAGCCCTAATAGTACTATAGTAGTAGAGTTACAAACAAAAGATTGTACAGGATTCCCTTACATATATACTTTATGTTTAGCACCTAGACCTTGTTCTGATGTTCCTAACATAAATAACTTTGAACATACTTTTGGGTGTGAAGAATGTGCAGATACAACTAAATTTAGACCCGTAAACTCTAGTAGAGAGGAAGATTGCAGCTCTAATTTAAGTATCAACTTAGAAGATTTAATAGAGGGAGATATAGACTGGTCTACATTTACGTTTGTACCTAGAACAGGACAAACATTAAACGGATCTACTTCTCTTACTACACCACATGGTGACGCTAATTTAGATATAAACAGAAATGTATTATTTACATATACTGGAGGATTAGTTAATACTGAAGTAGTTGAATATAGAATAGAAATAAACGGAGTAGAAACCTTTGGAGTATTAAACTTTAAAGGAACCAGATGTGGAGATACTCCAGTAGCAATAGATTTAGAAGTTTGTGTACTATCAGATAGCCAAACAGACTATATTGATATAACCGCAAATGATTCTGGAGATATAGCAGAGCTTATAATTGTAGAATATCCTCAAGTACAGACTTTAGTAAATGGATTTAATGTTAAGTTCATTCCTAATGGGTATATTGGGACAACTGTATTGAAATATAGAGTAAAGAGTTCTACAGGTGTAGAGTCAAATATAGCTAGAGTTGCTATTACTTCAATAAATGCAGATATAACTACTACAGATTTATCAGTATGTCTAGGAGATATACTCGATCTTAATACTTTAGTAGATGATAATACTGGAATGCCTTGGTCATTTGTAGGGTTTACTACAGAAGTATCAGATATTCCAGGAGATTTAGATAGTTCTACGTTCAGCGTAGGAGATGTTATAAGTAATCCTGCAATTACATTATCAGAAGCAGGTATTTTTACTTTCCAATATGGTGAAATAGGTACATGTAATGCATATACTACAGTCAATGTAGAAGTAATAGATGATAATGCACAAGTAGATTTAACTGTTGCAGTATGTAATAGTACTGCAGATTCTTATAATCTCAATGAGTTAACTAATTTAACTGATGGTACATGGACTGATTTAAATCAAACTAATGTATTAGACGTAGATGGAGTTACAGTATACTCTACAATACCAACAGGAGCCTATATGTTTAGGTATAATAAAGTAAGTACAGGTATATATAATACAACAACTTGTAACAATACTTTTATATTAACTTTAGATATGCAATCAGAACTAGAAGACGTTGCTCCTATTTGTTTAAGCTATTGTTCTTATGGTCCAAATCCTGAATTAGATTTAGATTGTAAAACCAATCCTATAGTACTTAATTCAGAACCTACTACAGGATGTGAATATGATTTATATGAGCAAGTAGGGTTACCTACAGGTAGTAAAATACAGCTATTAAATGCACCATTTACACCTATATATTTACATATTAATGGTATGGATCTACTGTTAACAACAGGGTCTTTCTTACCAGAAGGGCAAGCTATATGGGCTAACGGAGATGCACCTTTAGGTACATATGTATTTAGGGCTTTCTACGGAGATGCTTGTACAAAAGAAGTTGATTTTGAAGTAAACATATATGCTGCATCTTGTCAGTTAGAAAGTGATACTATTACAAAATGTAACTCTGATAATGCATTCAATATATTCACTGAATTAACAGGAAGTTCTAGTTGTTTAGATAATAATATAACAGGATTAACACTAATATCTGAAAACCTAACAGGTACAGGTACAGTTGATTACAATTTAACAACAGGAGACTTTACTCCAGGAGCACCAGGACAATGGGTGTTTGGATTTACTTCTACAGTAATTGGAACTGATGGTACTTGCTCTGCATGTAATGTAGATGCTACTATAACAGTAATAGTTACTCCAATACCAGGACCAGGAGTTCCGCAACCAGGTACAGTCTGTAATGATGGTACTTGTGTAGTAGATGTATACCCTGACATGTTTATAGCTAATCAAACTATATTAGGTACATTCTGCTTTGACGGATTTGCAACAACTCCATCAGGAACTCCTATAGCAGGAGGATGGGGAGGTATAGAGCCTACATTATTACCTGGAGATATATCAGGTCCTGCATATACTTTTGAAGGAGCACTAGAAGGTTTCTATTTCTTTAGTAATAAAGTAGAAGATGCCAATGGTTGTTCTTCAACTTCACAAACAATAGTTCAAGTAACTAGTGCAGGTTCAGCAGGAACAGCAGATGTAATTGCAGATGTTTGTGAATTAACTCCAGCATGTTATACTCTACTAGATCACTTAACAGGAGAAGGTACAGGTGGAACATGGACAACAGGAGGTACTTACACAACAGCATTTATTAGTTGTGACCCAGGATTCTTTGTATTAGGAGATACAGCAACATTTAATACAGAAGGTATGCCAGCAGGCACATATACCTTTACATATACAGTAACTACTCCAAACAACTTATATCCTATATATGATGGGTGTATATCTTGTACAGGTAGCACAGCAACAATTTCAATAACAATAACAGCAGCAATACCAGCAGGGGGAGGAAGTTCTCAGATGGTATGTGCATAAAACAAATAAAAAAATGGCTTGTACAATACTATTAAGCGACCAATTAAATTTACCTAGTCCAGGGGGTTATTATATATACCTGGGATATAATGTAGAATCCCAGATTAATGCATCTATAAACACTCCAGGGGACAATGGGGATTTGTGTTTTGGAATAACAGACCCTTTAACTGACAGTACTCCTAGTTTATATGCGGATGTAGGACCACTAAATGGATTAGACGCTAATGCTTTTATCTCTGGAACCCCTAGCCCTACAATAGATTTTACAGGAGTAACTCCAGGGTTCTACGGCTTTATGTACATAGTAGGAGATGATAGTGATAATGGAATAATAGATGGAATAGAATGTGGAGATGTAGAATGCTTTGAAATAGAAGTAATAGCAGGTCCTTCTGCAATGTCAACATGTAATGAAGGAGCAGATGATCCTTGTCTTTCTATATGTGAATCTAATTTACCTACAGATCCTGTTATAGATTTAACTTCGTTTTTTGATGTAGACCCTGCTGTTGCAGGAGCCCCTGGATTTATTGCAGGAGGAAGTTGGGAACATACTGGGGGAGCATTTGTTACTTTAAACGGCAATGATGCTACTATTTTAGCAGGAGCACCTATAGGTACTATTGTATTTACATATACAATTCTACCTACTGAGTTAGGCGCAGTTCACCCTCCAGATGGAGATTGTGATGATTGTACTTCAATAGTAACAGTAACTATACAAATAACTGAACAACTATCAGCAGGTGAAGGAAGTTCATTAGCAGTTTGTAACTAAAATATAAATAGATGGCGTTTTGTTTAAATACACTTTTAGATCCTGGATACATACCTAATGGCACTTGGCTACAGGTATCTAATCCAGCAGGTGCAACTATGTATACTCCAGTAGGAGCAGATGGTTGTATAGAAGATTGGAGTATAGAAAGTGATAAGTTAACAGTTACAGGAGAATCTTGTCCTGTACCTGGAACTTATACATTTAGTTATGATATACCTGGATTAGACTGTATAGACCCTGCATTTGTAGAAGTAGATATAGTAGATAGTCCAACTGAAATAGCGACCCCTGATACATTATATGTATGTAGGGATGGTTCAGAAGTTGTAGGAGCTGATCATACTTTTATGTTAGCAAATGGATCTACTATAACTAATTACAGTATAGATGCTTTCTTTAGACAATGTGATGGGGTATCTATTATAGATTATTCATTATCAGCAACTACAGGTGGCAGTGGTATTGCAGATTTTGAAAATTCATTTACACTAATTTGGAATAATATAGATAATATTGTAAATTCAAACTTTGGGTTTACACATACAACTCAAAGTTGTACTACAATAAATATAAATACTTTTGGAGATTTAAATTGTGGAGACCAGCTAGATATTAAAATGATAGTAAGTCCTGATATAGAGGGTTACAATAGTACCTTAGTTACTTGTGATACAGTAAATGTATATGATAATATGCCAACTGGGTTAGTTACGTTTCTAAATAATATAACCGTTGGACCTCTATCTCCTATAGGTGGAGAAGCATTATTTAATATAGATACAGTAGGATATAATGGATGTACTTCAACAGGGCAAATAAGAATACAATCTAGTACAGACAATGGTGTAACATGGAAAAATATTTTAATTTCTGATACTGTTGATCCTTTATTAAATCCTACTATACAATATAAAGTTATATGGATACCAGAAGGAGTACCTGCAGGATTTGATTGTGGAGGTATTTCTATTCTTACGATAGATACGGATAATTGTTGTGATGATACTCCAGGAATAGAATGCCAAGAAGCATTAGTAGAAGAGGCAGGAACTGATTGGGAAATAACTATAAATGGAGTTAGTGAAGTTTATTATAGTCCTTCTAGTTTTGTACTTAATGATGCTCTTAATCAACAAGCATTACTAGATTATTTAAATACTATAGCATGTAATACGGTTACAATTTCAGCAAATGTAACTACGGGAATATTACAAATATTTAACTTTAACGGTACAATAGATAGTATAACAAGTTCTTCAGGAAATATAGGAGTATTTACTTCTCCTTGTTGTACTGAAGTTACAGATATATCTTTCTTGAGTGGTAGTTTTATTACTGATACAATACCTTGTTCAACTGCAGATATAGCACTAGTTAATACTGGGAATGAAAATCTTATTTTAGAAGCTAATCAAGATGTAACAGAATGGGAGTTAACTGGAATAGATGGAACTGTTACAGAAGTGTCAACCACGGCTACTACAATAGAAATTGAATTAGCAGATTCAGGATCATATGACTGTGATGCTTTTACTAGGCAATATAGATTTAATGTAAAGGCTACTGCTTGTGGTGTAGACTATACCGAAGAGGTTATTATACGTCTCCAATTTTAAATAAAAGTAATTTAATTATGAGTAGAATATATATAAAAGCAGACAGCCCAGAAAATCCACCTATTCCTACAGGGGCAGACGGTGCTTCTGCTTATGATGTAGCAGTAAGTAATGGTTTTGTTGGGAGTGAAGCAGTTTGGTTACTTTCATTAAAAGGGGAGCCTGGAGACAATGGAATAAGTATACAAGGAGCAAGTGGTGTAGATGGTGTAGATGGTGTAGATGGTGCAGATGGTACTGGGCTAATGATATTAGGGTCAGATACTATAGCAAATATCTTATTGAAATCAGGCACTGCTGGAGATATATGGATATCTACAACGGCAGGAACTGACGACAATAGTGATCCTGTTGCAATAGGTGATGGTTTAGTATACGATGGAGTATCATGGGTTACAATTGGAGCTATTAAAGGTGAAAAAGGAGATCAAGGTATACAGGGAGCACAGGGAGCACAAGGTGACCCAGGTATAGATGGTATAGATGGTATAGATGGTATAGATGGTATAGATGGTATAGATGCTACCCCGTATGATGATGCTTACTCTAAAGTAGCAGAAGTTAATGTTGGTGGGATTTTAATATCAGAAACTGCAGGTCCAACTATTAAAGATGCTTTAGACCAGATATTAGGACCTCCATTAATACTTCCAACCTATACAACAAATAGTTTAACTACAGGAGGATTTGGAACTCAAACCCTAGAAGTAGGAACTTTATTTTCTGACACTTTAACAGCTTCTTATAATAAAGGAGTTATTACATCTAAAGATGGAAGTCCAAATATAGATTTAACAGGTGCAGTTACAGCATTACGTTTTACAGGTACTGGAATAGACTTGGGGACTGGGGTAATTTCTACAGGAATTTTACTAGGTGCAGTAAATCAATGGACTGCGGAAGTAGATTATGCAATAGGAACAGGCTCCTATTTTGATAGTCTTGGTAATGCAGCTACTAATTTAGATGCTTTTAGAGTTGCGGATACTATAAGTAAAACAAGTAGTACAGTCACAGGGCTATATAAATATTGGATATTTAAAGGAGCATTGGGATTGTCTCCATCTACAAGTGCGCCTATTAGAGCATTAATAGATGACGGCTTTTCTCAAAATAAAACATTTGATATTACAATTATCGCAGGAGAAAGAGAGGTCAGCATTTATTTACCACAAAGTATGAATTTAATTGAAGTTTTATTAGTGGAATCTTCAAATGCAAACTTAACTAGTTTATTTATTTCAAGTGTAGTAACTATAAATGATGCAGGAGGAGTCCCAGAAAATTACAATAAGTTTACTCAAGACATAGGTGGAATAGGATATGCATCAGATGTAACATATAGAATAACAATAAATAACGCAATATAATGGCAAATTTTAATTTACCTTTTGGGATAAGAGTTTCTAATGATGATCCAGTAGATGGAGATAGATATTTAAGAGCTAGTGAGGCAGAAATGTTTGCATTAGTGACAAATGGAAGGGCTAAAGAGGGGCAGCAGTGCTATAGAACGGATGAGAGTACGTTATACATATTAAAAGGAACTACTAATAATGATTGGGTTGTAGAAGTAAGTAGTTATGATGATACGGCTATCCAAGCAGAAGTAGATCTTAATACAGCTAAAATATCATATACAGATGCCACAGATGTTGGTTTAAATACAGCCCACAGAAGTATTACTACTGGCAACCCTCATTCTGTAACCAAGACAGAGATAGGATTAAGTAACGTACCTAATATTGACACAACAAACGCAAGTAATATAACTAGCGGTACACTACCAAGTTCTGTAATACCCCCAGTTGCTTTAACTAGTGTTCAAGTAGCCATATCTCAAGTAGCAATGTTAGCACTAACAACCGAAGAGGGTGATGTTGTTGTAAGGAGTGACGAGAATAAGTCCTATATACGCAACGATGGTATTACTGGTACTATGACAGACTTTACAGAATTACAAACCCCGACGGATAGTGTATTGAGTGTTAATGGAGAAACTGGTACTGTTGTACTAACTACGACAAATGTTGCTGAGGGTACTAATGAATATTACACAGAAGCTAAGGTATCAGCAAATACATCAGTAGCTGCAAACACAGCAAAAACTGGTATTACAGCACAGCAAGCTACGGATATCACAACTAATACAGCGAAGGTTGGAATTACAACTCAACAATCTAATGATATAATTGCAAATAATGCAAAAGTTACTAATGTAAATACAGATTTATCATTAGGTCCAGTATCTGCTACTGCTATGGACGTAAATTCAAGTGATGGTAATAATGTAACACTTACTGAAGCTACTCCTACTTTTGCAGGACTACTTAATGCTACAGATAAAGGTAAGCTTAATAATACTTCAGGAACTAACACAGGAGATCAAGATATAAGTGGGATAGCAACCAATGCAAGTGATATAACTACACTTCAGGGAGACTCCCATACGCACAATAATAAGACTCAATTAGATACTATTGATGCAGCAGATATTACTAACTTATCAAATTTATCTGGAATAAATACAGGAGACCAGATTATACCTACGTCAGGAGTTGACTTTGATCCAGTAGGAACAGATAACTCAGATAACAATGCGGTAAATACTTTATATAGTGGCTTGCAATCAGAGGTTGATTTAAATACTGCAAAAGTCACAAACGTAGATCATCCATTAGTTGAAACGGCAGTTCCAGTAGGTGCGGTATTTACTGATACTGATACGGTGTACGATGATACTGCAATACAATCAGAAGTTGATTTAAATACGGCAAAGGTATCTAATGTAGACCATCCGTTGGTAGAAACAGCCGTACCATCTGGTGCAGTCTTTACCGATACTATCTATGATGATTCAGCAGTTTTGAAAGATTCAGATGCATTAAGTGTTGTTACTGGGGTTAATAAATTAATGACCCAAAGTGATGTAGCTGGGTTAGGTGGTGGAGATATGTTAGCGGCTACTTATGACCCTATCATCAATGCGAATACTGCGAAGGTCACAAATGTAGACCACCCACTTGTAGAGACAGCTGTACCAGTTGGAGCATTGTTCACAGATACAGATACGGTATACGATGATACTGCAATCCAAGCAGAGGTAGATTTAAACACAGCTAAAGTAGGTATAACAACTGCTCAATCTAATGAGATAGCTGCTAATACATTAAAGGAAACTAACATTGCTCACCCACTTGTTGAAACAGCAGTGCCGATTGGAGCAGTATTTACTGATACTGTGTACGATGATACTGCTATTCAAGCTGAAGTAGATTTGAACACCGCAAAAATTAGTTTTGATAGTACATCTTCTACAAGATTAGCGAACACAAGTGGAACCAATACTGGAGACCAAACTTTACCAATCAGCGGTGTAGATTTTGATCCTGTTGGTACAGATAATTCAGACAACAATGCTGTGAACTCATTATATAGTGGCTTACAAGCAGAAGTAGATTTAAATACAGCTAAAGTATCTAACGTAGATCACCCACTAGTAGAGACAGCAGTTCCGATAGGAGCAGTATTCACAGATACAGTATATGACTCAACTGCGGTTGACGCTCACATTGCTAATGTAACAACAAATCCACATTCAGTTGATAAAGCTGATGTAGGATTATCTAATGTTGATAACACATCTGATGCTAATAAACCAGTATCAACAGCAACACAAACAGAACTTGATTTAAAGGCTTCTAACGTAGATTTAAACGCACATAGTGGCAATACATCAAATGTTCACCAAGTGAGCTTAGAACAAGCGAGAACGCAATCTAACGTATTGTCAGGTGACATTAACTTTAACAATAATAGTATTGATAACTTAACTGATTTAAACTTCACTGATGGTGGACCAATTAATTGGAATACTAAATATCATACTATTGATGTACCAACTGGTGATGGTTCTATTGTAAAAGTAGGAATGGATACATTGTTTGATATTCATAATGCTACGGGTGATATATTATTAAAAGGTACAGTAGTTTATCCTAACGGAACTTCAACTCTTGGAATATCTAACGTTAGCAAAGCCATAGCTGACACACACGTAACTATTTCATCACAGTTAGGTGTTATAGCATATGACGTATTACCTGGTGCTGATGGACACGTAATGGTGCAAGGAGTTCTTGACCCAATTGATACAAGTCTTTTATCAGAAGGTCCAGTATATTTATCTTCAACTGTTGCTGGTGAACTTACAAGTGTTAAGCCTGATTTCACAGATTATCATGTATTACTAGGAGTTGTTGATTCAAGTGCGGTATCAGGAGTAATAACTATTGATATTGCATTCAACTTACAAAACACATTAACAAACTTTTGGAATGGTGTATTTAGAGAATCATTTAATTTCTTAATAACTTCTAATGGTACAACTATTACTGGAACATTAACACCAGCAAGTGGTAACACTGATATGACAATGTTATTCAGCGATGGATTCTCATTATTAGATACTTCACCAAGTGCTACGGTTGTATTAACACCAGGTACAGATACAGTTCCTTTATTAAATTACATATACATACCAAGAGCTACAAAGGTTCTTACAGTAAGTACAGTTGGTTTCCCAGCGGAAGAACACATTAAAATTGGAACATCATTTTTACAAACAGCTGCAACAACACTTTCATTTAAAGCATTAAAGAATCATAATTTTAATGACCACGTTCAAGGTTCAGATGGACAAGGGCATTTAAGCCATATTACAGAGCGTTTAAGAACCTTCCCAGCTACTCATGAGTCAGGAACAGAAGCTTCTATAAGTGGATTGCCAACCAACGCATATGTTACTGTAACATCGGGGGTAATTTACCAATTACATACCCAGATATTTGAAGCATCAGTGATGCCAACGGATAATATTCATATTGTAAATCACTTTACAACTCCATATTTAAGAACAACTGATTTACTTACTCAATTAAATGATGCTAATGGAGATTCATTTAACAACACAAGTTTTTCACTTGTGGTTTGGGGAGTTGCTAATAAAAGTGGTGAAGGATCACACGTAATGTGTAACTTACCTATTGGTTCTTATTCTAAGAATACGCCTGATTTGGCAGTTGCTGATAGCTTAGGTTATTCAGTATATACAATTCCAAAAGATTTTAGAGGAGCTGCTTTCCTTATCGCTAGATTTACATTCGTAAATAATAACGGTACTTGGTCAATATTCGATACACAAGACCTTAGAGGTAAATTAGCGAACACAAGTGCTGGGGGAGTAGTTGGTGGTGGAGCTGGTGTTACTACCGTATTAGGTTTAACTGATACACCTTCAACATTTATAGGTAACTCATTAGATTTAGTTAGAGTTAATGTAGGTGAAACTGCATTAGAGTTCACACCTGATAACACATTAAAAACAACAGATGCATTATCAACCGTAACTGCTATAAACAAACTAATGACACAAGATGATATTGCTGGTTTAGGTGATGGAGATATGTCGAAAGCTACTTATGATACTAATAGTAATAACATCGTTGATAACGCTGAATTAGTTAATGGATTAACAGTTTTAACAGCAGTTCCATCAGGAGCTTTATTCACCGATACTATTTATAACGATACAGCAATTCAAGCAGAAGTAGATTTGAACACAGCTAAGACTGGGATTACTACAACTCAAGCTTCAGATATTATAACAAACAATGCTAAAGTAGGGATAACAACTCAGCAAGCTAGTGACATTACTACTAATAATGCTAAAATAGGAGTTACTACAGAATTAAAACCTGCTGATATAGATACTTTAGCAGAAGTAAACGCAATAATAACAGATGCAACATTAATTGACACTGGTGATTCTAGGTTGTCAGACGCTAGAACACCAACAGCGCATAATCATACTGCTTCTGAAGTAACAGACTTTGACACAGAAGTATCTAATAATGCTTCCGTAACAGCTAATACTGCAAAAGTCTCCTTTGTTGATGCACCTAGTAATGGTAGCGAATACGTAAGAAAAGATGCAGCATGGGCAGTATCTACAGGAACTATTAATAACTATACATCTATAGCAGCACCACAATTATTTAATCCAAGTGCTGGAGAAGTAACTGCTAATACGGGAGACTATACATTAGCTAACACTAATAGTGTAGCTTTTGTTTCTATTAATGGTCAGGTTGTAGATGACAGTGAATATTCATTAGCGGGTTCAACTCTTACAGTTACACCAGACAATGGATTTAGCAGTACTGCAGATGAATTATTGGTATTTCAACATACATTTACAGTTGCAGGAACTGATGTTCAAGCAGCAGTAGCATTAAATACAGCGAAGGTATCATTTGTTGATGCTCCTAGCGATGGGAGTGAGTATGTCAGGAAGGATGCAGCGTGGTCAGTAGCTAGTGGTGGTGGCGGTGTGACTATTTACGAGACATATGTAGATGGTTACATAGACCCTAATTTTGATTATTACATGGGAATATTGGTGTCTGGACCTGGGAATGAATATGGAAGAGCAAATACACTGGGCGCAATTTCTAGTATGTCAGACTTAGCATTTGAACTGTGTAGACCCAATTTACAGGTGTATCAAAACCAAACTTTAAATTCTATTACTATTTACACAGGACAGAATGGCAATAATTTAACAGCGGTAGCAGTCGTAGTTGTAAAAATAAATGCAGATGGCACTTTATCAAAGAGAGTTACTTTGGCAGAAGTAGTAAGGACTTATATTGAAAATGACCAGTATACTATAACTACATTCAATGATACGGCATTACTAGATGGAGAAGCAGTTTATGTGTTCCCAAAGGTAAGTACTGGAACGAATGTGCATTTCTCAACAACAATAAACACAACATTATTATGATTTTGTATAAAGTAAATAAAGATGGTGATGTATGGAGTAAAACAACAGAAGGAAATACATACGAACCTAAATCAAACGAATTTTTAGTCGATGTAGATTTTAAAAGACCTGTTTATAATGGGGAGCTAGTTGTAGAGGGGTGGACATTAGAAGATACTATCAAAGTAGAATCTCTTAGAAAACGAAACTTAATAATAACCAAGATTAAAGAAGATGAACAATCTGGGATTGCGTTATCGTTAGATATTAAAATTTCAGTTAATCAAAAAAGTGATGATGGATCTATATCTAATTCTGAGTATAAGAAATTAAAAAAAGACCTAAAAGAAACATTAGGATACTTAAAGGATGGAGATTGGGATAGCGCAAAAACTGAGGTTGATTTACTAAGTAGTAATAATGAAACTATCCAAGCAATATATACTGAATTGGAGAATAAAATAGGCGCATATTTACTGAATACACCATTGGTATAGCTAGAACAAATTTACAGATGATGGTGTAATTTAAAAGCAAAAAACAAATATGAATAAAATAATAATATTAATAGCTTTCATTTTCTACACCGTAACAAGTGCAGCTCAGATAATGCCTTGGCAGATTCAAAATAACCCAGATGGAGCGAATAGGATACTGCTTACAGATAGTATAGGAGAGTACTTGAGGGTTAGCTTGGAAGATGCATCACCAGTAATAAAAATAGAAAATACAATTGAGATATGGCAAAGATAACAAGAGAAGCAATAGAGGATAACCTAATCAACGAAGTAAACCTGAATACTGCAAAAGTGGGAATCACTACACAACAAGCTAGTGACATTACTACTAATAATGCTAAGGTAAGTGCAGATGGTCCTGTAACTACTCACAGTGATGTAACTGATGCAGGTTCAGGATTGATAATTACAGATGCAGAAAGAACTACTTTAGGTACTGCAGAACAAACTGCTAATAAAGGACAAGCTAATGGTTATGCTTCTTTAAATGGTTCAGGATTAGTTCCAACTAGTCAGTTACCTAGTTATGTAGATGACGTATTAGAGTATGCTGATGAAGCAAGTTTCCCAGGTACTGGGGAAGCAGGAAAGATATACGTTGATATAGCAACAGGAAAGATATTTAGATGGACAGGATCTGTTTATGTAGAGATTAGTCCTGATGCTGGTGCTCCAGTAGCAAGTGTTAATGGAGAGACAGGGACTGTAGTATTAACTACAGGAGATATAGCTGAAGATACTAACAAGAATTATGTTACTGATGCAGACTTAACTACATTATCAAATACAAGTGGAGTAAATACAGGAGATCAAGATTTAAGTGGCTATGTAGAAACAACTGATATAGATACATTGGCAGAGCTTAATGCTATAGTAACAGATGCAACTCTTATTGATACAGCAGATCCAAGATTGAGTGATGCAAGAACACCTTTAGCACATACACACACTGCTTCTGAGGTTACCGACTTTGAAAGTGCAGTCACAGCTAATGTTTCTGTAACAGCTAATACAGCAAAAATATCCTATCCTACAATAGACTCTACAAAAGTTGGACACATTTCAGTTACCCAACCTGTAGATTTAGATACTTTAGAGAGCGATACTACAGCTAATACTGCAAAAGTGGGAATCACTACACAACAAGCTAATGATATTATTGCTAATAACGCTAAAGTAAGTAACGTAGATCATCCACTTGTGGAAACTGCTGTACCAATTGGGGCGGTCTTTACTGATACGGATTACTCTTCTGTTAATGTAAATATTATAACCCCTTCTGCCTACTTAGGAGATGAAGATGATAATTGCAACGTAGTTGTAGATTACAATGCAACCTCTAATTGGGAATCTGGAGACTATGTAGAACTATTCGTATCTGGGGCAGATTTAGTAGATTTTGACAATGCAGCAACATACTTGTTTGTAGGAAACACTCAATATAGTGTTGATAATGCAGATTTTACACCGACTTCGATTGGTGGAGGGGTTCTTCTCACAACAACTAGTAAAATAGGTACATTTGGTATTAATTACCCTTACAATCTAACATCTTCTATACAAGTAGTAATTACTGCTTTTCATAAAGATTCAGGTGGAGCTACTAAAACTAGTGAAGCTTTCAGTAGAACTTTAATAGAAACTAGAGGTAATGCTAATAAGTTTAGTGCGATAACAGCACCTGTTCCTTTTAATACACTAGTTAAAGCACCAATTTTAACTGAAGCACAAAGAGATGCAGCACTACTTACAGATGTATCAACTGATCATGGTAAACTTATATACAACAACGATACTAAGTTTTTAGAGTATTGGGATGGTACAATATTTAGACCTACAAACTCTAGAAATCCTATATTAACTAAAATACCATATTGGCAGTATATTACCCCAAATGAAGTAGATGCTGTAAAGTGTGGGGTTAGAATCAATATTAGATCTGAAGTAGATGAGCAAGTTACATTCTCAATGCTCATATCTGCACCTTCATCTCAATTTGTAAACAGGGCGCTTATACCAGCAGGATGGAATGATATAAAAGATATACCATACTTTTTTATAGATGATACGTCTCCTGAATTGACTATTGGAGCTACCAATTCATCTCTTATCTCCATAACACTTACATTAAATACAAATGAAGACTATTGTATAGGTGTACAAGGAGACGGTGCAGCAAGTATTGGGGGTTTTGGGGCAACATTTCAAGTTTCCGTTGATGATGATTTAGCTTCTTCAACTGCAATTGCTTATCAATTTACAGATGGCGAAAATTATATACAACCTTTTACTTACGAGGATACTACCATACAAGCAGAAGTAGATTTGAACACAGCTAAAATAGGAGTTACTACAGAATTAAAACCTGCTGATATAGATACATTGGCAGAGCTTAATGCTATAGTAACAGATGCAACTTTAATAGATACAACCGATTCTAGATTAAGCGATGCTAGAACCCCAACAGCACATACTCATGTTGCAGCAGATGTGACAGACTTTGATACAGAAGTTTCTAACAATGCTTCCGTGACGGCAAATACTGCAAAATCTGCTGATGGTAAATTTGTAGATGGTACAGACCCATTAGATGCAGTATACTTAGATGGAAATGTAGGTGTAGGTACAACTGATCCATTAAGTGGTATCCATCTAAAAATAGACGGAGAAGGATCGCCAGCAAAAATTATAACAGAAAATACTAATGTAGTAGGTGGTGCTGAATTTGAAATGATTGAAGCTGGTGGTGGCAATTGGAAGTTTAAGTGTACTGGGGGAAACGCAGGTTTTAAAATACGAGACCATGGAGCAGCTGCAGATAGAATGTTTATATCTAATACTGGAGATGTTGGGATAGGTAATAATACACCAGCAGCTAAGTTAGATGTAGTAGGTGATATAAAAGTGTCTGGAGAAATAATAGGTATGCCTATTGTATATTCATTCGCAGTAGGTGGTGAGATTGCAGATATAACAACTGGAGCAGCAAAGGTTACATTAAGAATGCCTTATGCTATGACACTTACAAGTATTAGAGCGAGTGCTACAACCGCACCAGTAGGCAGCACAATCATACTAGATGTAAATCTTGGAGGTACATCTATTTTTACAACCAACTTGCTATCTATAGATGATGGTGAGAAAACAAGTACAACTGCGGCTACTGCTGCTAACATAACCACTACGGCACTAACAGATGATGGAGAGATAACTGTGGATATAGATCAGATTGGATCTACTACGGCTGGAACTGGGATCAAAATTTATTTAATAGGCACAAGAGCATAATATGAAAGCAGTATTAATAAGAAAATCGACACAAGAGGTTATAAAAAAAGGGCAATATCCTAATCGTAAAATGAATCCAATAGAGGGTTTAGATGCTGATTTGGAATGGCTACTAGTAGTGAACTTACCTAATCCAATTTTCGATCCTACTACACATAAGTTGGTGCAGTTGTATACTATTACAGATACTCCACATCTGGAATATACACATCTTAATACTTATGAGGTGAGTACTAGTGCGGTGCTAATGTCTCCACAAGAGCAACAAGATTATATCCAAAAGACAGAGGATGAGGACGAGGCATCATTTTCATTAGCTAAGTATAAGGAAGATGGTGTATTGCTTTTTGATAGATTCTTCGCTAAAGTCATAAGGTTAAGAAGTAATGGAACTATAACTAATGCACAAGCGAAGCTAGTCTCAGAGTTTATATATGATAGTTTAGAGCCACTTTATAAGGGTCTATGGCAGATTAGTAAGGTTAAGTTAGGACAATTAACTCCACCTACTAATGCTAAGTTATTAACTATTTTTAACTGGGCGAATGACAAAGTAATTGATTACGTAAATGAGAATTACTAATGCACTTAATTAATTCACATAGATTTGGTCCACCAGTAGATACTTCATTTCAAATGGAGTTTACAACAACTGCAGCATCGCAGACTGTATACTTACCTATCCAGTCATCAGATGCAAATGGTAAGTTAGTATTCGATGATGGAACGGCTGATATAATCGGAGTGGCTGATAATGCTACACACACATTCGCTAATGCGGGTACTTATGTAATCAAGTACTATGGAACTGCAACGGTTTTTGAGTTCTTAGATAAATTTAATCCACAACCATACAAAGACTACTTTACGGGTGTTTTATCTTGGGGGGATACTGGAGCAAGTGCAGCTAGCTTCGGATCTGCAGACAATATTACTACAATAGACCCTAACTTACCTAGTTCACTTACTGATTTAAGTTTTTTATTCTATGCTTCAGATTCTAATCCTGATTTAAGTGAATTAGATACAAGTAATGTTACTAAGATGGTTAGTATGTTCTACTTTACAACAGTAGCAAACCCTGATACAAGTTCATGGAATACAAGTAGTTTAACTAATATGTCAAATATGTTCTGGAAGGCTTCAGCAGCTAACCCTGATACAACTAATTGGGACACTAGTAATGTAACCAATATGACATGGGTTTTCCGTGAAGCACCATCAGCAAACCCTAACACAACCAATTGGGATACTAGTAAGGTTACATCTATGCGTAGTATGTTTCAGAGTGCAATATCAGCAAATCCTGATGTTAGTGGATGGGATACTAGTAATGTAACTAGAATGGATGACATGTTCTACAATAATACAACGGCAACACCTGACACTAGTGGTTGGAATACTAGCAAGGTTACTGATATGCGTAATATGTTTAGAGGTGCTACTTTAGCAGACCCTGATGTTAGTAAGTGGAATACCAGTTTAGTAACGAATATGAATAGTATGTTTTATGCTGCAAGTTCAGCAACACCAACTACTACTTATTCAGTTGGTACTGCAAATGGCGGTGGTGACGCTTGGGATACAAGTAAGGTTACTGATATGAGTAATATGTTCCGTGGAGCAACAGTAGCAACCCCTGATACAAGCGGATGGAATACAAGTAAAGTTATTAATTTAAGTGCTATGTTTTTCCAAGCTTCAGTAGCAAATCCTGATACTAGTGGATGGGATATAAGTCTAGTTACTAGGTTGGATTTTATGTTCTATTCTGCAAGTTTAGCAACCCCTGACACAAGTGGATGGAATACAAGTATAGTTACTACTATGAGTTCTATGTTTTCTGGAGCGGATGTAGCAAACCCTAACACAACTAATTGGGACACTAGTAAGGTAGTAAATATGGGTAATCTGTTTTTTGGTGCGGTGGCGGCAAGTCCTGATACAAGTGGGTGGAATTTTGAGTTAGTAACTACTTATTCTTCTATATTTCTTTTATCTGGAATATCCACCGCCAACTATGATAAGTTCCTAATAAGATTAAACGATGAAAGAATAACACACTCATTGACTGGTAGAGCAATAGGAGACATACCATCCACATATAATGATAGTGTAAGTGGAGCAGCGAGAACTGCGCTACTAGCTAACGGATGGACATTTACTGATGATGGTGCAGAAACTGGATTCGTAATGGAGTTTACTACTACATTACCATCAGAGGAAGTATTTTTACCTATCCAGTCATCAGATGCAAGTGGTAAGTTAGTATTCGATGATGGCACAGCAGATATTATCGGAGTAGCTGGAAACGCATCGCATACCTTCGCTAACGCTGGCACTTATGTAATTAAATATTATGGAACAGCTACTAGTCTAGCTTGGGGAACAGCTACTACTCCGCAGAAGCAATACTTGACCAAAATATTAAATTGGGGTATTACTGGTGCTACATCTGCATCATTTAGATATTGCAGTTCATTAATTTCTGTTGCTGAGAATTTAGAGAGTACTACTACTAACTTAAGCTATTGTTTTGCAGACCAAACTGGTAACCCAGATGTGAGTTTACTTGATACATCTAACGTTACTAATATGAGTCGTATGTTTGAAGATGCTCCATCAGCAACACCAGATACAAGTGGCTGGGATACAAGTAATGTTACTAATATGAATAATATGTTTAGGGCTGCAGTCGTAGCAAATCCAGATACTAGTGGATGGGATACTAGTCTTGTTACTGATATGTATGGTATGTTTTATAATGCAGAATTAGCAACACCAGATACAAGTGGATGGAATACTAGTAAAGTTACTACTATGAATAATATGTTTAGGGATGCAGACGTAGCAAATCCAGATACAAGCGGGTGGGATACTAGTCTAGTTACTAATATGTCATATATGTTCTGGAAGGCTTCAGCAGCTAACCCTGATACAACTAATTGGGACACTAGTAATGTAACCAATATGACATATATGTTTGCAAATGCGACTCTAGCAAATCCAGACGTAAGTGGTTGGGATACTAGCCTAGTTACTAATATGTCTAAGATGTTTCTTAGTGCAATAGCAGCAACACCAGATACAAGTGGTTGGGATACTAGTAAAGTTATTAATATGTCATCTATGTTTTATTCTGCAGTATTAGCAACACCAACTACTACTTATTCAGTTGGTACTGCAAATGGCGGTGGTGACGCTTGGGATACTAGTCTTGTTACTGATATGTATGGTATGTTTAGTTTTGCGACTATAGCAACACCAGACACAAGTGGTTGGAATACAAGTAATGTTACTAATATGAGTGCTATGTTCCAAGGCGCAAGTGCAGCAACACCAGATACAAGTGGATGGGATACAAGTAGTGTTATTACTATGGCGTATATGTTCAGAGATTGCGACCTAGCTAACCCAGATACTAGTGGGTGGGATACTAGTAATGTTACTACTATGACTCAGATGTTTTATAATGCAGTATTAGCAACACCAACTACTACTTATTCAGTTGGTACTGCAAATGGCGGTGGTGACGCTTGGAATACTAGTAAAGTTATTGATATGTCATATATGTTTTATTCTGCAGTATTAGCAAATCCAGATACTAGCGATTGGAATACAAGTTTAGTTCTTAATATGACTCAGATGTTTTATAATGCAATAGCAGCAACACCAGATACAAGTGGTTGGGATACTAGTAGTGTTATTAATATGTCATCTATGTTTAGGGAAGCAACTCTAGCAAGTCCTGATACTAGTCTTTGGGATTTTGAGTCAGTAACTACTTATTCTTCTATGTTTCTTTTATCTGGAATATCAACCGCCAACTACGACAAATTCTTAATTAGATTAAACGACGAGAGAATAACACACTCACTAACTGGTAGAGCGATAGGAGATATCCCATCTACATACACTACAGGAGTAAGTGGGGCAGCTAGAACGGCATTACTAGCTAACGGATGGACATTTACAGATGATGGTGGAATTTAAAAACAAATAACAAATATGAATAAAACAATAATATTAGTAGCTTTATTATTCTGCACCGTAACAAGTGCAGCTCAGATAATGCCTTGGCAGATTCAAAATGACCCAGATGGAGCGAATAGGATACTGCTTACAGATAGTATAGGAGAGTACTTGAGGGTTGGCTT
>Ga0208134_1000023_pt1 | contig 76423 bp, 77 predicted proteins | sample VirMetDEL_Mar_31_FD_184515 | JGI IMG/M metagenome (GOLD analysis project Ga0208134, IMG submission 184515) | Aqueous microbial communities from the Delaware River and Bay under freshwater to marine salinity gradient to study organic matter... | ecosystem: Environmental > Aquatic > Marine >...
TGCTATTGTTCTCGTCTGCAATTAAAGCAATATCAATTGCTCCAACTGGAAGGTGCTTAATCTTTTTAAGATTATTAGGAACATAGTAAGCCGTTCTATTAGCTATCTCTCTAATGCGAGTTTCTTTAGCTGTATTGTTGTTCTCTGAATTAATTAAATGTTTTTCATCTAAAGTAAATTTAGGAATATGATATAGAACGCTTTCACCAGTTGATGATTTTACATTTACAAACATACCCTTGCCTTCTTTAAGAACAGCTTTTACAGTAGGGCTATTCATTATATCAGGTAGTGCTTCGTTTTTGTTTTTAACATTAAGCCCTTTCTTAAGAGTAATTTTTGCTAAAGGATTATTTCTTGAAGCAGCCATTTTTAAAGCAATGTTTGTCTCAAGTTTCCTAAGTACATTTCCTGATATAGCTTGGTCTTTATTTTGAGACATTTGATTTGACGCGTAATTAATTAATGAATTAGTTTCTTCATCAAAGAATATAGAAATACTCTGAGGGCCCGACCAATTATTATTAACGAGGTCATAAAGTATTAATGCATCTTTTATATTATTTGGAAGTTCTGCAAATTCATTCTGAGCAGCTTTACGTTCTTCAGGGTTCATAGTTGGACCAGAGAAGGATCTATTAGCTGATATATATTGTGAGTTACCAGACAGAGATAAATTAAGAGCCTGGTTAAATAATATAGAGTTATCATAATCAGAAACAGTTTCTTGATTATTCCCATCAACAGCAGTAATTCCTTTCTGTAACGGATCCAAATATCTTTGTAGCTCTACAAATATAGATTTCGGATTTCCCGGAGTAAGTAAAGCAACAGCTTCATCCATATTAAAATTATTCAACCCCAACAATCTTGCAGTTTGAAAGACTTTAATACTATTTGAAATATCTTCTACTTGAGATGTCGTTAATCTATCAGCACCAATCTTATTCACTAAAGAATTAAGCACTTTATTAGTGGCACCTTGATATACTGGGTTCAACACTTTCAAGTGGCTTAAAACCTCTCTTGCTACATTCTCGTAGTTTTTCAAATCAGGGTTTGTTCTAAACTCAGGAGTAAACTTCAAAGTTCTTTTTGCTATTTCTTTTTTGGTTTTTGGCGCAGCCATAACCTCATCATAACGATCTAGTTCTTTTTCTAAGACGTGTGGGTTTACATGAATCTTCTTATGACCTCCCATTACTTTAGAAACCTTTTGAGTTTCTGAATTCATTTCTTCTAACATTCTAAACAATTCCAAAACATTACCAAATTGCGAACGATTTAATATTTTGCTTTTTCCTGTTTTTTTATCAATGCTAGTATCAATACTTAATTTTGGTGTTTTAGCTTTCTTAATCTTAAGAGCTTTATAGGCTTGATCAAAAACATTAGAGTAGTTTGACTCTTCATTATAAATGTTTTTCATTTTAGACTTTAGCTTTCCATATACCTTAGCTGGCTCCGAGTTAAGTATTAAAGCAACTTCCTCTAAACTTACCCCTAGGTTCACTAACAATGTAGCTTGTGCTATATTGAAGCTGTCAATACCTAGCTTATCAGCAAAGTGGTGACTTGCATTATCCAATTGGATATTTGCTAATTCAGCAGATTTTTGATTCCTAGAGTTTTGACCTACCTCAGCATCTCTAAACCTATTGTAAACAGCACCATTTATACTAACTGGTCTAGTAAGTTCAATTTCATATGCTGCATATAAGTTCGCAACCTTATGAAGATTGAATATAGGCCCAACATTGTTTTTGGCAACTAGTGTATTATCATAATCTGCGGCTCTCTGCTCAGGAGAACCGGGCAAATGATACTCTTGATTGTTTTTAAATGTCTGTTCGACTTTCTTAACAACTGCTTCAGTAGAAGCTTTAATATCCATTTTAGCCTGTATCTGTTCAGCCATAGCACTAGAAGTCCAGTACTTTGTCATTTTATCAAAAGCTTGATTCCATTCAGAGTATTTCTTATTATCTCCTTTGTGCTGAATGTAAAGAGCATCACCATCGTTATCAGCTCCAATGATATCATTAAATTCAGAAGATACCATTACTTGATTACCATCACCGTCGTTGTACGCCATAACCTCAAACACACCTGTTGAAGATGGCCCATGACCAGGAATCCTAGAAGCGATTACAGTTTGCCCTTTTACGTGATATCCAATATGAACACCATTTTCATTGAATTCTTCACCAATAAACTTATTAGCTTCTTCATTAGTACTAACACCATGAACGCTTCTAGCTACTTTTAAAGCTGCATATTTAATAGCATTTAAGTCTTGAAGATGAGTCTGGGTTTCTCTTTTCTTTTTTGGATCACCTGCATTGTAATGATATAAAACACCTTTTCCAGCTTGATTATAAACAGTCATTTTCTGCCTAGCCATTAAAGGCTTTTGACCTGACTTAGAAACCATACTCATATGACGAGGTAATTCAATTCCAGCAGGATTAATTGAACCGTCGGTATTCTTAGTGTAACCTTCTAATTTGTCTTTAATACGAACATCTGGCTTTTGGTGAGCGATAGTACCCGGAGTTAACAACTTGTTTCCCGCGACACGTAAAGTCTTAGCTAATTGGTTTGTTACAATCTCTGTGATATAAGGATGAGACAAAGAACCACCATCTTCAAAGATAATTCTCTGGGCTTGATCCATATCTTCTTTATTAAGACCTGATTCAATAAGAGCGTGATAATCTTCCATTTTACCACTAGCAATCTTTTCAAGTATTTCATTGAAAGCTTTTTGCTTCTGGTTAGATATGTAGTCTTGTATTTCAATAGCTAAGTCCATATTACCATTAGCGGTAGCACCTACAATAACCGAGTTAATCATTTGGGTTGGTGTAGTAGATAAACTTTTTACAACGTCCATTAATTGTTGAGGTCCGAAATTATAACTTTCTAAACCTACGAAATTTCCTTTTTTGTCATAGAACATTTTATCATAATACTCCATTACACCCTCATGGTCTTGTGACAATGCTTCCATTGTAAACTTAGAACCTAAATCAGTATGTGTTAATTCACCAGTAGTCTTGTTTTCGTCAATAAATTTATCTGGATATAGACTTCCTTTATCTGAGGATTGAGTAACAGCAATTGCAATATGATTAAACGACTGATCCGTTAAATCCATACTAGGCTCAACTCCATATTTATCTTTATGTTGCTTATCATACTTAGCTTCACGAGCTGTAAGTATATTGTAAAGAGGATGCCCCTTTCTAGCGATTGTTGTGTATCCTTTTAAGTAAGCTAGTTTCCCCGCAAATTGTGGGTTGTCTTTTTCAACAGAAGCATTTAATAGTTTGAAACCATCGTTCATATCAAATACACCAAGCCCAAGGTTTACTAATTTCTGTGCTGTCTTTTCAGTAATGTACATAGCACCATCGGTACCAGAAACACTATTGTTTGCAATACTATCAGCTATTGGTATTGCTTCTATTTTGAAGTTCTCATTTTTTGCTGACATAATAGGAGAACCGTTAGACTTAAATCTTTTTATTCCTCCGGCCTTTCCTTTGACTCCTGGAATAAATATCTCTCTTGAATAATATCCATTAAGAACACTATTGACATATTGTTCAGCAGCTAGGTTTCTACCTTCAGAAGTAAGAACTCCGTCTTTATAGTAATCTGAAAATTGTTTCTTCTTAGAAAAAATATCTGCATTCTCTCTCATGAATTTAACATTGTTGTTAATTCCTTTAAGAAGATTCTTTTTAAACTCGGCTTTTGTTTGTTTCTCATCAGGAAACAATTCATTGTGCATATGAAGTACACTGTTGATCAACTTTCCATCACTGTTAAATTGTAATTTTCTTGATGAAGGAGTTTTTAAAGTTTCTGATATAGTTCCTTTTGGATTACTACTAGAAAGAACATTATTAAAAGCATTGTTAAATTCTTTTTCAGTTATCTCCGAAGTATAAGATTGAACAACTGCCTTTGGGTGTGTTCCTACTGGATTCTTTTTAAAGAACTTCCCGTCTCTTTCGAAAAATTCATAATCAAGCATACCATCACCATCGTAAACTTCTTTTTTAAATGACTTGATTCCTTCTGGAGTTGTTAAAACATCAAACAAATCTTTAACATCATGTCGTTTCATATTCATATAGAACTTTCTAGGAGAGTCTGAAAAAGCACCCATACTCTGTAAGTATGAACTTGCTTTTCTTCCATTACCAGACCTCGAGGTAGCAACATACTGTAACATTTCATCAATACGCTGTTCGAATGAAGTACTGTTTTTATAAGTATTCCCTTTGTTGTTCTGTAAATCTTGAATACCATGAGTTATACTAATGGTTGGCAAGATTCCTAATTGAAACTGGTCGTATATGTGACCTAACAGCAAGTTAGGCTCATAAGCCTTGCCTAAGAGCTTTGCTTGTTTTTTAGATACATGAGAATACCTGTCAATGAATACCTCTCTAGTAGGCTTGTTTCCGTTGTTGTCTGCTGACATAAACTCAATCATGTTATCGACTTCCTTAGTCAAATGATTGTTTGTTATTTTAACAGCCTCCATATTGCCCTCGGCATTTACAACAGTGCTGAGGTTTGTAAACTTACGATTTGTAGAAATTAATGCTTCTGCAAGTAATCTACCTTCATATAGATTTACCTGCCCAACAATTCTCTTATTGGTTCCCCTAACCTTCTGATACAACAAGTTCTGTTTGATATATCCAGAAATCAAAGTTTCAATTGGTATCATAGTTCCTTTATGAATCAAGACACCTTGCTCCATAACCTTAGAATACTTAAAGTTTCTAGGGCGATACATGTCGATAACATTAAGATAATCCTGTTCAGTGTCTTTACCTTCTTTAATGTTTTTAACAGACTGTAGAAATGAATTCCACTTATCAGAACCTACTTGTTTACCACTAGCATCTTTTACAGATCGCTCTTTGTAAACTCTTGCTAGCACATCTTGTGTATCAGTAATTTCTCTTTGGTTCAAGGAGTTTACCATCTCATAACTACCATCTGCCTTTAAAGCAGTACGAATACCATTGATATGCTTTCCATTAGAAAATATAAAATGTATTCCAGAAAGCAACTGCTCATTAGAATCAGGATATACCTTTTTCATAAATCTATTGAAAGCAGCTATCTCCTTAATTTCTGAATTCTCAATATTGTAAATAAACGCTGCTGCGCTTTTGTTTTCAATAGCAAGATTATACATTACAGACTCCAACAACTCTTGGTTAAGAATAGGAGAGTTTTTACGATTAGTTTTTTGAGTCCTAGTGGCTTTAAGATGTTTTAACCTGAAAGCCTTATTGTAAATCGTTCCGAATCTTTTTAAAATTCTAGTTGCTGATTTTTTATGAGAATCAAAGTCTTTGTTTTGAAATGAGATACCATCTTCTACATCATCATCGTAGTCATTGGTTTCTTCGTAAAACTCATCTTGAAAGATGTTTTTTAAAGACCGGCCATTAGTAGCCTTACGTTTAATTCTCTCTTGAATCTCATTTAAAGCCTCAACATACTGACTGTCATTTTCTCGAGCTCTCTGGTCTAATCCATAAGCATCAAACTTAACTCCTTTGGTTACAGCTTTGAATGTATTAAATAAATAGTCCTTCATATTACCTACAGGAAGAGTCTTATCTTCTGCAAGTTCTTTAAGCATTCTATCTACTCCTGTTTCAGCTTCAATTAATTCGCCTCTTTTCCGAAGCATTCCCCACCATTTCTTAGTATCACGTTTTCTTCTACCTTCATTCTTTAAGGTAAAGACCATATCAAAATTAGCAGCCAACGGCCCTTCTAAGGTCTTAGCTAACATTTCTTCAATTAAATACTTTTGCTCAGTAAGAGGTACGGTTTTTAAATCACCAGAAGCAACCTCTTTAGCAATCTGATCATTAAGTTCATCAATTTGAGCTCCATTAAAACCTAGTGCGTTTGCAATCTGTCCTTTTGTAAGTTCTTGGTAGTTTCCTTTTTCATCTAAAACAAGACGATATAGGGTAACATCATCATAACGCTCTCTGATATCTTTAACAAGTTCTTTGTTTGCTAACGATGCTTTAACAAGGGCTTGAGTCTCTGGCGTATTAATACTAAGTTTAAGATATATATGCGACATCTCGTGCATAAAAGTCTTATCCTGATTAGGAGCCTTTTCATCTATAAAAATAGTCGCGGCCAATGCATGACCTAAACCTTGTGAACCTACAGATTCAAACAAGTTTCTTACTATAATCAATTGCGCTGGGTCATTGGTGTTTGGAAACATTGTCTTAAGAGAATGATTCACCACAGCCATTGAGTGCCTTCTTGATGGACTAAGTAAGTTATAGGTTGTGTACCTGTTGAGGTAATTATCTAATTCATTCTGAGAAAGATCTGTTGCCTCAGTAACCTTAATACCTTTTATCTTATTAAGAACGCTTCGAACAAATCTTGTCTCAAGTATGTTTTGAAGCTTAACCTTTCCTTCAGCTCTTGATTCACGACTATCAAAAGCTACTGTTTCTGAATTGGCTACTTTCTTAGCATTCTTCTTCCAGTTCTTTTTAGCTTTATCAGCCTTAGCCTCTTCAACGCTTTCTAAATCTGGTTGTTTCTTTTTATTAGTAACCTCATCTTCTAAAAATGCTTGTTCCTCTTTACTTAAATCTTTATCGACTTCAACCTTCTCTTCGTCTTTATCGTCGGTATCTTCATCACCTTTTTTAGTTCCATCTTCATTAACACCTGGTTTAATTATCGGCCCCTCTGGAGGATCAATAACTGCATCAGTAGAAGCATCCTTTTCAATCTTTAAAATTTTTCTAGTTATTTCACTTAAAACAGCATCCGGATTATTTGCACGAATTTCTTCTTCCCTAGTAGAAAGCTTTCCTTCGGACATAATCTTATCAGCGATATCACTTAAAATACCATCTGGCAAAGTTCCTGTCTCTTCAAAGTTTGACCAAACATCATCACCAATAACTTCATTCTCATCAACAGTAGTATCGTCTACCATTTGTTCAGCTTCTTGCTGGGCTTGTTCTTGGGTTTTAGGAGTTCCGTATGCTACACCATCTATAATAGTAGTTCCGCTAGTTTTTTGTTCTTCTACTTTTTCTATCGGGCCTTCAGCTTCTTCTTGAGCTTTAGCTTGTGCTTCTTCTTCTGCTGCAACTTCACCCGCGGCTTCTTCATCTATTTCAGGAGTTTTAAACTTATCCTGAATAGACTTAGCCATAGCTTTTACTTTGTCTGTAGCATTTGCAAGAGATGGCATTTCAAATATACCTTTAGCTTTCTTTTCAGCTTTCTCTGCCAAGTCTAATGCTTCAACGGTAATTCCCATTGCGGTAGCTTTTGCTTTCTTTCCTGCGTTTAAAGCACCATCTATAAACTTTTTACCTTTACTACGCGTATCTCCTTCACCAGTGTACTCCTTCATTTGTTGAGAAGACAATCCACCAATAACCATTTCATTACCAAATTCATCAAGTACAATTTCAACCTCTAATGGATTTGCTTTTTTTCCTAGTATTAAATTTTCTTGGTTTTGACGTGCCTCAGCTTTTAATATAGAAAGAGCCTTTACTCTGGCAGTATATATTTGTTGAGTTTCAGAAATACTCTTTTTCTTATCCTTAATCTCTTGAGCACTCTTAGCATCTATTGCATTTATAACCTCAAGCTTTTCTTCGGCAATAGCTTTATATTCTTCTAATTTTTTATTGAAATAGTTTTCATCAGCAATATTAGTAAGCAATGCTTTCTTACCTTTTACATTTAAACGATCGGCTTTTTCAGACTTTTCTTTAAAGCCAAAATACATAGCATCTAAATCAGGTATTTGCTCTTCGTTTATATTTCCATTTTCTAAAAGTGAATTACGAAGGTCTACATATGCTTGGTCACCATATTTTTCATCAATAGCAATATTACCTACTTGATGCTCTATGTGATATTCTTGATAAGCAAGTTCATCTTTAGTTCCTTGCTTATTTGTTATGTTAGTTAGGTTTTCAATAGAATTATGTAATCTTAAAGCATCATCAGCTTTTTGATTTACAAGTGTGTTTAAATTAAAAGCACCACCACTCACAGCACCCATTACACCAGCTAATACTTTAGTTCCTTTATTCTCTTTAGAATTATAGAAATCCATGAATGAACTTACATCTAACAGGTCTGGATGTGGAACACCAGTCTTATCAGCAACAGCTTTCTTAGAAGCCCACTCTTCAAATGTTTCTTGAAAGGATTCTTCAATTCCCTCAAAAGCCATTTTCTTTGATAATCGACCTAAACCTTTTATTATTGGTGCAACATCATAAGTAAATAAACTAGAAGACATTTTTGCTCTAGCAGCAGCAGTTCTAGGTATGCCACCTTTAGACATTGGATTAAGACTTTTTAATGCCTTATACCCACCTCCATAAGTTAAACCCCAAGAAGCCATATCAGCAGCAAGCCAAGCGGAATTATTACGCATAGTTCCAGCTGCCATATCTCCAAGGTCTTCTTCGGAAAACATTTTTACCTTTTCACCCTGTTCATTTGTATAGGTTAGGTCTTTGTTGTTATTAACGACTCCTGCCGCGTTTAACATACCTGCATAAACATTACTAGCAATACCCCCACCAATTGCACTAGCAGTTGCATTACCTAATGTAGTAAGCCCTATATCAGTTCCTAGCTTACCCGCAAGACCTGAACCTTTTCCAGCAGCACCAAATATTTCAGCACCTAAAGCAGTCTTTCCAACTTGCCCTGGTAGTTTTGTAACACCTTTCTTTAAAAGTGATTTAGCAATAGCTGCACCTCTACCCCCAATATATACAGACTGTACAATCTGAGGTATCATACTAGCTATATTCTGACTCCAAAACTTAGGATTGGTAACCGAACCCCAACTTAAATTTTCATTCTTTAATTCTTCAGGTATGGCGCTTTTAAAGTTTTCAGCAACATCGGTACCAACATCTTGAAGCATTCTAGATAATACCGTTCCATCAGATATAGTAGGATCAACAATAGCACCCGCCATTTGAACCAAATCACCAGTACCTTTGATAATATAATTACCAACACCTTGCATTATATTAACTCCTGCTTCTTCCATCCAACCACGAGCACTATACTCTGGACTCCAAGAATCAGGATCCTCTTCTAAGTCTCTAGTGTTTTGCCCAGCAATAGTACCTAGCTTTTGATTTGAATATATTTCATTATTAACAGCTTCTTGGTCTTGAGCGTTAGCTTGAACGTTATCAGGTAAGGCTAAATTTTCTTGCTCTTGCCCTTGCCCTTGTTGTTCTTGCATTTGCTGTCCTCTTTCGGCAGGTGAAAAAGACAAGTCTTGTTCTCTTTCTTCTACTGGTGGAGCAGAACCATTTCCGTTTTTTGAATTATTAAAAATTTCAAAGATATCTGGCATGATATGTTATTTTGTTTTTGTTATTGGTTCAACATTTTTACTGTCTGAAACCACTTACTAGCAACTTCTTTATTTCTTTGGAAAGCTACACTATTTTTATCTAAATCTTCATTTACGTTTAGAAGCCAAGAACCAATAAGCTTTTCGTCTGTATATCCTTGATCATAAGACTTAAGATTTTCATCAATATTACCTCCACCTTCACCCATGAGTGTCGTGAACAACTCTGCATCTACTGCTTGTTGAGTAGTTGTCATATTCACAGCTGGATTACCATCTGGATAGTCTGCGTTTCTTTGATAGCTATTTCCAACATAATCAAAAGCCATATAAAACCCTTTCATTAAATCAGCTCGGTTATCCTCTCCGGCAGAACCTTGCCCCCAATATCTTTCTCCTTCTGTTTTAAAAACATCATCGTTAAAGATTTTTTCATCCAAAGTATTAATAGCTCCTTGAAATATGATTTGCTCTTCTTTAGAATTTTTAGCAATATTCTGAAGCATAGCAGCACTATCATTATCCTGTTTTACCGTTTCAGTCAAATCATCATCATCAGCCAAAGTGTTAGACATTACTGTTTTTATTTGAGGTCTAGAAATATCAATCTCTTTATAGAATAAATCTCCATTTTCATTCTTCATTGCCATAACAGTTGTTAATTCAACTTCAGACTTGTAAAATTCGTCTAGCTTCGCTGTTGAACTTTTATCTAAATCCCCATTATCATCATATGCATTTACTAACAGTGCTGGCTTACCATCACTTTTCATTGGTGACTTAACCGCTGTTGTAATTCCTAATATTTGATAATTACCTTTATGATCATCTGGGTCTAGTGCATTATCTCCTGTTATCATAACTCCGTCCATTCTATACATTTCAGAATCAGGAGTAAAGTTTTGAAGTGTTCCATCTTGAATAGTAAATCCACCATTTTCAGGGAAAACAACAGAGGCAATATCAAAAGTATTATGTTCTAGGATTCTTTTAGATTCCTTTAAACCCATATTATCTCTAGTTAAATATATACCGAATTCTCTAGCTTTTGCAAGAGGCCCAGACTCAGGCATAAAATCAGTTATATCAACACCTTCTTCAGAAAGACTACGGTTTCTAGAGGTTTCAGTAAAGTCTTCTCCAAGTAGTTTTTTAATAGTAGGGTCATTTTCAGCAAGTGTATCTAATAGTTTTCCATTATAACCACCTTCCTCTTTAGATTTGTTGATGTCAGCAACTTTTAATCCTTTATTTATAATGCCACTTTTAAGAACATTCACTTCGTTTAAATAACTAGTTGTTGGGTCTTTTTTAGCAAGAGACGATTTTCTGTCATAGACAGCCTTTTGTCTATCTCTAATCATTTGCTCACGTATTCTAGTAGTATTGCTACCAGTACCGCCATAACCCATTTTCTTAGCAAATGCAACTATCTTTAAATAATCATCTTGGTTTTTACTAGGATCTAATGGAGGTCTGTCTGGATAATTAATAGCGTAGTTGTTCATAATCTTCATCATGTTACTACCATTAGATAATATCTTTTCAATAGGAATATCAGTACCAAAGTCGAAGTTCTTAGAATCAGGTATTTCTACTTCAGACATAATACCATTATAACTAATCGGACCTCCTTCTTCATTAGCATTGTAATCTTCCAAAGACTTTAAATCTGTTGGAGATATTAAATGACCAAGACCTTTTTCTTTAGCTTCTAATATCTTAGCTAAGTTCTTTTGATTTTCTCCAAACTGAACAGACTCATCAGATTGAAGGATATCATTTTTAATTTTATTAAGAGCAGAGAAACCACCTTGTTCCATAAACATTCTCTTAGAACCACCAGTTCTTGCTAAGTGTTCGGTTACTATTTGTTGAGAAGATGCTATTTTCTTATTTATTCTTTTTCTGTCTTTATCAAGAAAGGTTCCCGCTTTAGCATACATCTGCTCAAACATAAGTTGCTCTTGCTGTTGCGCTACAACTTCCTTGTCTCTATCTTGCTGGACTTTAGAATCCATTCTTTCCAAGACGTTTAAATCTCGAACCCTACTCTCGGTGCTATTGATGTTTTGCCTTAAACCTATTAATCCCTCCATTGTAAGTATTGTTTATATTTTAATTTTGATCTATTGGTGTTCCATCTGGCCATAGACCTGCCGAAGCCATTGTAGCAGATTCAGGAACTACTGTATATGGATTTACCCCTCCAGGAAACACACTAGGGTCAGTATTCTCATCCCTATCTTCCATCAATCCTTTTTGTAAAGGAAAAGGTGGTGGTGGTCCTGAGTTGTTTTGTTTTATTATAGGTGGCAACCCTGAGTTATTAGGTGTATTTCTAGGGTCTCCACTAATTGAATTATTAAAGCCCGGTGTCATAAAACTAAGGTCATTACCAATTGCTGCTCTTTCTTTTTGAGCTTTAGCATTGTTTAATGTCTCTCTGTCCGTAGATAAAAGACCATAGTTACCTTCTTTAGAAGCTAAATCTATATTATCCATTGATACATTTTCAGGATTTATATCTGGATTCTGTTCTAAGTAATCAATGTATTCAAAAACTTTCGAAGGATCCTTTACTTGGTCAATAAATTTATTTGCCGCTGCTCTTTGATTAGGGTTGAGGTTTTGCATTTTACCACTATAACCTTGCATTTTAGCTTCGAGTGCATCCGTTTTAGACTTCTTCATATCAAAAGCGCTTTTTGTTCCTGGTTTACCAGTACCATCATCTTTAGCTTTAGGGTCAAATCCAAACATTCTTTTCATAAGAAAACTTTCGTACATAGAATTTGCACTTCCCGGACCATTGTCGCGTTGGTACTTTAAACCTTCCATGAGTTTTTCCATTCCAGCAGTAGCTAAATCTCGTCCTCTTTTTTGATTGTCCTTAGCTTCTCCAAATTCAATAGCATGATTTGCTATATCCCTTCTAGTGTCAAACTCATTGATATACTGCATTACGTTTCCGTATTTTTCAAATGCTTTTTCTTTAGCTGCATAGTCGGCTGCTTGAATTGCAACAAGACCTTTTGTTTGTTGAGCCTGTAATCCAGCAACATTTCCAAGTACTACAGCAGCGTTACCACCAGAAGCATTTGTGATAGCCATTAAGCCACCTTGCATCGCATCTGCTAATTCTGCTTTCATAGCTGCTTCAACCTCAACAGGAAGTCCATGGTGTGCTCTCTTAGACATTTCAGCAGCATATACCTTTATTGCTTCTGAAACTTCTTCAGTACGTAAAGGTATCTTAGCATCTTTGGCTTGTTGGTTTCCAATAAGCCCCATTCCTAATCCCATGATAGCATCAATAGGAAGTTCCTGTTTTCTATCATTGTAATCAATACTGCCATCTTTAACCCCCAACAAACCTAATTGCTGATTGAAGTAATCGGTACCAGTATTATCAAAATCTTCTTTTGCTTTTTCTGCTACTTTTTCTTCTTCAGTTTTTTCTTCTTCTGCTACTTTTTCCTCTTCTTTAACTGGTGGTTTATAGATTTTTTCTCTTTCAATAGTAATTTCCTTCCTTTTGTTTTTAGGATATATTTTTTCTAAATTTTTAAATTGGATTTTTGTTTCAGAACCGGGTCCGACATTATGACCAAAAATAGTATCCATAAAATCAATATCAGTATCTACATTAGATTTATCGTCATTAAGATTAAACGAAATTTCTTTGCCTGACATTTTTTTATACTCACTGGCAAATAGAGTTTGCATTTCATCAATATTAAAAGTAGGAGACATTCCTTTTTTCCCTTTTGTTAATTCAGGGTATCTCTCTAACATTTTATTATACTGCTCTATGTCTCCGGGCTGTAAGTTTGGAAAAACTGCCGTTTTACCTAAAGTGTATTTACCATCCTTTCCTTTGATTTTATTTACACGAAGTTTTTCAATAACACTTTGTAGTTCTTCAAACTCAGCAAATTCTTGAGAATTAAATTCATTTTCAGATTCAATAACTTCATTTAAAAAATCTTGATGACCTGCTTCAGTAGCATCTTTATATAATTGCTTTCTAAGAACTTCACCGGCGCCTTGCTCAATGTCACCATCTTTAATCATTTGAGTGATCTGCGCATCTCTTTGTCTAAGGTCTTTTTTAGTCACCTCTTTCTTAACCAAAAAACCCTTTTCTTCTTTTGTTAATTCAACAGATTTTTTATTGTTAACAGATTCTTCTATTTTTCCAGTAACATAGTCATTTGTTGTTATAGGCGTTCTACCTGCTTCCTTAAGACCTTCGTTGTATTTTCTAAGATATGTTCTTCCAGAAGCATTTGTTGAGGTTTCTTCTATTAGATTCCCTGAACTAATAGAACTTCTAGCAACGCTTGGAGGTTGAAAATGGAATTGACTAGCCATTTCACCCATAGTTAATCCGGCGGGGTTTTTATCTATCATTGATTTAGCTTGAGGTAAAAGAACTTCATTTGCATAATAACCAAAATAAGCCTCTTGTAAAGCTGGAGAGTTTTTAAAATCTTCCATAGATTCTACTTTTCCAAAAACACCTTTTTTTGAAGCAGCAAATTCTTTAATACCCATCATAGATCCTGTCTTAGAAAACCATTCTTTTAAGAATTGATATTTTCCAGTAGCACTAGAATCTGGCTTGCCATCTTTATTTTTATCACCAGCTAAAGTTGTATAAGGATTCGGATAACCACCGGTTTCTATTTTAGCAATTCCAACTCTTAAGTTTTCTATAATCGCTTTATCTCTTTCGGATATTGGTTTTTTATCAGGCATGATACTACATTTTTATTATTAACTAAGACCTAGTTGTTTTTTTCTAAGTTGTTTTAAATTTTCCATTGAAGCAAGACCTTCGGACATTTTATATTCTTGCTCGCTTTCCTTTCTTTCTAAAAGGGTTTGTTTCTTAAATCTTTTAGCGTATTCTGCCTGACGTGTTTTAAGACGGTCAGCATGTATCATCTGACCAGCTAGACCAGGTGCAAGAAATGAGGCCGCAGTAGCTAACGCTTTATCACCACCAGACATATTACTTTCTTGAACATTCATAACGCTTGAAGATGGAGAAAACATCGCTTGAGATACAGCACCTCCTTCTTCTCCATGAGTGGCTGTTGCAATTCCAATACCTGCTTTTTCAATACCTCTAAAAACTCCTGCCATTGGAATTGCTTTACCAACGGCATCTTTAGTTGCATTCATTGCATTATTGTATTGCTCTTGTTTGCCCGATCCTTCATACTTGTTTTTTGCATCATAAGCATTGGGAGATGGAAGAGCGTTACCCATTTCTCCAGCAGCAGCACCATACTTTTTAAGACCTTCTCTAAAACCATTTTTAGCATCTGGAGGCATGTCAAATTCTTGTCCGGAAAGCTCGCTGTTGAAATCTTTTCCCATCAAACCTATACCTCCATTAGAAGTATTTGACGTCATGCTCTGTTTTGAATTTTTCTGCCAACCACCATACATACCATCGCTTGTAGAAGACAAAGATTGTGGTGCATTTTCTAATTCTAAACCAGTCGTGTTTGCTTTGTCGGTATCACCAAATCGACCTAAAAAACTACTTAATCCTGCTCCTAACATAATGTTTTATTTAAAGGTGGCTTACTCTTAAACTATTTAATACTGCTAAGATATCAACTTTATTCTGATTTAAGCTCTCAGCTGTTATTTCAACATACACCCATTTACCTCTAACACTACCTGATTGTTCTATATCATCGGTATCATTAATTGCCGGCACTGTATGTGTTCCTTCTCTGATTCTATAAGCATCATGAGTACCTAATATCATTCTGTCATATCCTAGATTAGATTTAAAGAATACAGATTTAATAGGATAATCTAAATTGGTAACCATACCCCATTGTCTATAAAGAAATATTGTTTCGGTATTCGCGTGAATGTAAAAACCTAATGTAAGTTCTTTTTGTACTTCAAAGAAATTAAGGATATCACCAGCATTTAATTGATGTAATCTTGCGCTTTCTAAATCAACTCCCGAAGTACCTGTTGTGATTGGTGCATAAACTTTTTCTTTAAAGGTTATGTACATATCATTATCATACTCAAAGTCACCATTAAACTTCTGACTTACTTCATTATAAGATAACATAAAATTAGTTCCATCTTTAGTTCTTAGACGAATACCTGTTTCTTTATTTTCATGGTCGTAGTAAGCTTCAGTATCTATGACTGGATTTTTCTTTAACTGCTCTAGGTATAATAGATGAAGTAAGTTTTTAACTAACAACGGATCTTTACCTCTTACAAACTCATTTTTAGTTTCATCAAAAAATGTAAACCCAAAATCTCCATTAGCAACAGCTCGACGTATAGCAGTACCATATTTACTTATAATCTTATGACCGTCTATAATAGTTCCAGAACCTTGCTGTACATTTATAGAGCCTCCATCTTGGTCTGAAATAACTCTATCCATACCAACATAAATAAGTGAAGTCTGCTTGCCTTGTATTGCGTATACGTTATCATCATATCTAAATATGTTTGAAACATCACCCTTATTCTTTTCTAATAAAGCATAGAAGTTGTTTACTTTAAAAACTGTCCAAGCATCATAAGGATCTCCAGCTAACTTAACATCGGAAACGGCAATAACGTTACCCCTGTTTGGGTCGTTCTTTAAATCAAATGGTTTCGGAATATATGTTTTTATATTATTCTCATTAAAGTATGCATTGTTGATTATTTCGTTTCTAGTAGTATTGAAACTGTGTTTTGAATTAACTCTATAAAATTCATATCCATAGGTTAACTTAGGCTCTACTTGTGATTCTAAAACAAAAAGATAAGTCCAAGCACCGTTACGTTGCCAAACCTCTATATCTCCTGATTGTCTACCATTACCATGATTATTATAACCTCTTTCTTCAACTGGATCAGTACCCCAATCATTTTTAGTTCTAATACTTAAAGTAACATAAACATCAGCACCTACATCAAAAAACTGTGCATTATTAGAAGATTTTAAAACAGGTATTGTTTTACTAAGTGGTATGTATGTATTTGCAGTATAAGCCTGTTTTGTCCGACCACCAAATATAGATTCTCTGTTGTTTCTAAAAAGAGTTATTAATGGAAGGCTATCATAAACAACATGATTATCATCTCCTAGTCTTATTTGTGAATTTACAGTATGAATGTCTGGACCAACCACAACAGGACTAAATACATCTGTAACAGTTTTTATAATAACAGTTGGATAACCAGGGGAAGTAATTGCACCTCCAAATATTTCAGATTTTACACGACCATCTATATAATCCCATTTTCTTTGAAAATTACCATAGTACCAAGGCTGCGATTGCATCATAACAGCATTGTTAGAAACATCATTGGTTACTCCAAAAGCAAAGCCTGAGATGCTAACACCTCTTTCTAGACTTTCAGCACTATCAATAACATGTTCAATAGGCCCATTAATTACTTGTACGTATTTTGAAAACACTGAAACATTAACAAAATGAGTTTCCCATGTTTCATTGTAATCTTCTTCTCGTGCAAATCTTGGTAAATCTCCTTGATAGTTTTCTCCATCAACTTCTTGTTCAAGTATTTTTCTAGAAAACTTAGGATAAACCTCATCGCCAAAGTTAAAACCACTACCTCCAGAAACATCACCGCCTCTTTCTCTAATAACTCCGGGTGTGTGATCAGTGTTTAAAACAGCATAGATTTGAAGTTTGCACTTCTCTACATACTGGTCAGATATCTTACCGTAGATTATATCTGGTGAATCAAAATACATTAAAGACCTATTAACCATAGTTCTTTTTAAATACTCTATATCATCTGTGTATTGATAATCTTCACCATAAGTATCATAATTTATAAGTCCTTGCTTTTCATATGTAGGGCCTCCATTGTAAGGAATATTCCATTTGTTTTGAATAGCGGTAGGCATTTCGTTTTGTGGCTTACCATTTGTTTGAACTCTAGATAATGGGGCTGAGATACCACGACACAAAATAGTTCTATTATCTTCAGTTCTTTCTACATAGACAATTTGATACATTGGTATTACTTCTTGCAACTCACAAGACAATCTAACCTCTATATGCATTTTAATTCCATGTCCATAAAGAGTATCACCTACTACGCTTTGATTAAGATACCTACTAGAAGATATGATTATGTTACCTGAGTCTGTAATTTCTTTTTTTAATTCTCCCATATTCGGAATCATTAAATCTCCTAAAGGAATTACAAAGTATTTTGTAGAATCAGAATTATATATCTGAAGTCCTATTCTATAAAGTTCACCTTTCATACAAAACTTTACTCCTGTTGGCTCTATATAATCAACCAATGTTCCAGTACCGTCATAAATGCCAGTGGCTTTTTTCATTAAAGGCTCTGTAAACTCTCTGTAAGTTACACGTAACCCATTTCCTTGGTCGAACCCAATACTTTTACCTCCATATACCAAAGAATCTAAATCAACCGTTACAGGTAGGAATTGAATGTCATTATCAAATGTTTCTACATACTGATCGTTATTTGATTCAAACACATAACTACTCATGTCTGTTTGAATTAAATCATTAGTTGGTTTTAGTAGCAATTGTCCATTAATTTTCTCAACCGTTAGGTTTGGGAAATATGATGCGAAAAGTATATTATTAGCTTGTTGGTCAATTAACCAATCAGCTACTAAAACAGTAATGTTCGTATAATTAGCAAGTCCTAAGTCAGAAAATATAATTGTAACCTCATCCGAAGTTACACTGTTTTTGAAAGTTAAACCTAATGGCCCAAAGCAAGATATGTTTCTATATACTTTTTGTTTGATATAAACTAAAGGCTCTGTATTTGTAGGGTCTATGTATCTATACTTCCAAGGCTCTGGATTAAGAATACAGTCATGAGTAGCGCCAGTATCATCCCATCCATGAAGAGGGAATAAGTATTCAAGATTTGCAACAGACGTTGGTATTGGTTGGTCACGTAGCCCAGCCGCGATTAATTTGTTTTTCTTAGAAGTGAAATCATTACAATACTTCCAAGTGTTTTTATAATTTATAATATCATTAAAAGTAATGTTATCGGCAAACTCAGCTTCATTACCAAAGTGATCAAATTCTACAACTGATTTTACCGGCTTACGTCCTAAATTACGAATCGCCGTAGGAGGTCCAAATGCCTCTAATTCTATAGCAACACATTCTACTTCCGCAGAATCTTCAGGATCTATAAGATTTACTTTTATTCGAACTTTTTTATCAGTAGCTTCTGAAAAGTCACCCCCTCTAAATTCAACAGGAGTATTTTCAACAAGTATTCTTTGTACTTCTGAAGTAGGTGAGAATTCACTTAACTGTCCGTTTTCTGAAATAATACGATAACTATAAACAACAGTCATTGATTTTATTTGTCCTCCTTCTTCTATGTTTAATACTTCTGGTTGAAGTAATACATTGTTTAATACCTGGTTAAATTCATCTGACGTTCTTGATGGCAAATTAACATCATGAAGATTTACAACTCTTCTTACATTAAAAGCATCAGTATAATAAACTGGCTTTCTGAATTTGTTTTCCTCAACTCCTTCAGTAGTTATTTTTGCTTCTACAGGCCAATTCTGAGCTCCTATCCACCTTAATTCTCCAACAAGGTTGTAATTGTCATTTAATCTCATGCTGTAAATAGCATCCCAATAAATTTCATTGTTTACTGGAACCTCAGCAATATTAATAGAACATGCAATTGGATTTTGAACATTAGCGTTTACTCCGTAATATTCTGAAAAATCAATTTGATCATCAGTACCTCCATCACAAACAAGATTATCTTCGAATTCTGTTTCAGATGGTGGATTTATTATTTTATTATAAGTACTTGTTGCTTCAATTGAATTAACAGAAAACTCATCTACTATATCTATTTCCGTAGCTCCAACAGAATCTACGGTTATAGTAAATAAGTCACTATTTATTGTTGAGATATCTTCTGTTATTACAACAGGCTCTTTTGACCCACCTTTTAAAACTTTTGCAAAAACAACTATTTCATCTTCGAAAACATGAACTCCTAGATATTTAACTATCTCTGTATTTTGATAAATAAGTTTTGATCCAACACCTCCGGAGAAAGAGAAAACTCCATCTTTAGAATAGAGTCTACCGTTAGTTGCTTTTTGGTAAGTGTTTTTAGCCTCAGCCGCATTAGTTAAATCTGAAGAGTAACCACCTTCTAATGTTTTGACTAGGTTAAAATTTACCATTTTAAAGTGTTTTATATTCTATTCAAAATTACTAATTTATTTTTAGATAAGTATAATCATTAAAGCTGCTGTAATTAATCCTCCAATAAAACCGCTAAGACCCCACCATATCTTTTGTGACTTCTGTTTCTTAACTTGTCCTTCAAGGCTTCCTATTTCTAATTTATTATTGACATTATTAAGAGAATCTTTTTTAGCCAAACTTCTTATATTCCCTTCTAAGATGGGAATTGTAACAACTTCTAATTGGTGAATGATTAATTGATCAGAAGCTTCAATCATTTTTAAAGCATCAATACGCATTTCTAACGTAATGACCTCTTTCTTTTGCAAGTTATACGCTTCAAGTAATTTAGCGAATTCACCAAGCTTCTCATAAGTAATGTCTCTATTTTCGGAATAGAAAGTCGTTTGCGAGTGAATCCAAGTACTGTTGAGTATAAAGCTTATAAAGAATAACATCGTAATCTTTTTGAAGGGCTTCATATTTTCGTTTCCATTTTAAGTCTGCATTAATATAAACTATTTTACTTTCTCTAATTTTCCGAATAGAATCATCGCTTTTAAGCCTGTCTCTTTCGCCTCTCGCGATCAAAGTATCTTCTATAACGATTAAGCTATCATTACTGCTTTTCCATTGCTCTACGATGTCTTTGTGCATTTTCCATCCTAAACCACCGCCACCTAAAGAAAGTAGAAAGAGGCACCCTAAAATCACTATCCCGATAATCAAATACTTTTTAGAATTATCCGCTCTCTCTTGCATCTATTGTTTTGATTTAAAAACGTCCATTGACATTGCTGCAAATCCAGCCGTAATTATACCTAGTATTAAAACGTCTGTAACATCCCCTTTCTCTTCTATAAAGTATTTAGCAACTCCCATAGCAAGACCAATAAGAACAGCGATTGTTCCCATTACTCTCTTAGGAGATAGTTTCCCACTTGAGTCTGTAAAAAAAGTCTTTTTAGTTTCCATTTCTATGATATATTAATTCGTGATTTTTAACCTTTCTATCTGTTCTAGAATTAATCCATCCTTGTCTAGTAACACCATCCTCTCTAACATCTGTTATTTCTCCACGAATATATTTGTCCTCTTTAATTACCTCTCCACGCAAAAGACTTATTTCTCTGTCCATATCATTGCGTAATCCTCCTACTTCAGCATCAATCTTACTACTTATCCCAACTAAACCAACCCAGATACCTCCTAAACTAAAAGCTGCTACTATTAACATAGCTATTGCCCCTATACTTATATTTATTTTATTGTTAAATTCTGGTGGTGGCATATCTTATGGATTGAATAAATAAACTTTTGAGTTTTTTTCCTCGTCGATGTCGTCTAAATGTACCCAAGAAACACCGTCCTCTAATCTAATTTTGAATGGGAATAATTCTGAATTACTTACAATCCAATCCCTGACCTCCTTTGCCGTCATTTCTTTTACATCAAAATCGAACGCCCTTCCAAGTATATGCGCTGATATATATAACTGGTTTCTTTCCGCTTTATCTCTTACAAGTGGTTGGATATTTGTCCTAAGACCTCTCTGCTCTCTACTTCCGCTATTTACTGTAATAGGCTTATCTATATTAACTCTTACAATAAGCAATGCGTGTAGTGCATTCGTTCCAAAGAACCTCCACGCTTTATCACCGTACTTCTTAAAAGTTCTACTACCTACAAGTTCGTGTATTCCAAAATACTTTTTAATTTCAGTTAAAATTTCTGTTCTTGTCATTGTTTTTTATTTAAAAATTCAGCTTCCCAACCATTCATTTTAGGTTTCCACATTACTATAAATTCTACCCTCTTACCACTTTTATTTACAATAGCGTGTTTTTCTCCTTTTTTAAAGTGGCAACTATTTGGAAACTCAATAAGACATTCTTTTTCTTCTGTTATAACCTCCCAAATAGCCCCTTTAGTTATCGGTATAAACTGTTCGCAACTATCTAAATGAAAGTGGGGAGGAAACACACTATCTATACCAAACTCATAAACACAAGCTGTTACGTTATCATTTCCTGTAATATCTAGTTCATACCAATAATCGTCTTTTGTACCCGGAAACTTGGTTCTTTTTTTCGGTATTACAGGAATGCTAACTTGGGGGATCTCCCGAAACCCTGCCATCATATTGAGCCGAAACCCTGCCCTTTTTTTTGATAATTCCTTTTTGTGTTTCATTCTTTTAACTTGTCAATCTTGTCAGAATTTTTATCTATAATCTTAACTAATTGTGTCAAAGTTATATTTACGTTTTCAATTAAAGCTATATTCTTTTCTCCCTGTAACCTTGAATAATCTCTCTCATCCTTTAATTCTGTCTTTAATAATTTATGCTCTACTTTAACGTAAGCCAATAATCCTAAAATAAAAACTATTAAAGAGTATATAATCCAAACATATAATTGAGCTGTTCCCTCGCTTGCTGGTGGCATCGGCTCTAATTGCCACATTAAGGTTAATATCATATTTTATTATTATGTGCTCGCTTGCTACTCACACGTTATTAAAATCATTTATTGATTTTAAACAATGATCCTTATCTAATATATCCAAAAACAAACACATCCCAGAGCCTATTTTAGTTAGTGTTCCGTCCCTTTGGTTTTTACCTAAAGCGCTGGAAATAGTTTCTCTTTTGTCTCCAAAAAGATAACCGCCTTCTTTCCTAAAAAGTAGATTCCAAGTTGCTCTGTAAGCATAGTTCCCAAAGACGTCAACTGCGATAGCGTGTTGCTTCCAGTACTCATTAGTAACTATAAAGAACCCTTTCGCTTTGACGTGTTGAATCAAAACGATAGGGAAATTTATAATCCACATTATTGAGAATAAAATATATGATATGAAGGCTAAAATAAATCCCAATTAAACCAATATCTCCCAATCCTGAGCCGTTGTTCCGTATATTGGCTCTCCTTGCGTTACAATTAACATCGCTCTTCCTTGCAAAATACTTAATTGTGAACTAAAACTTTCACCTATTTCTATTGGGTCTCCAATTGCAACAAATAGCCCATCAATCATTTCGTAAGAATAAAACACTGCTCTACTAACAAGTTTTTCAACAACTGTCAAAACATCTATTAAAATCGTTTCTTCTGGATTGTCAGGGTCAACCACTTCTGTTTCTATGTATTTAACTGCTGTATCTGTTACAATAGCATTGAACCCGTTTTTTCCTTTTATCTCGTCAAAGCTGTCAATTGCTACTTGAACTAGACAAGCCTTTCCATCCCTAGTCGTGTATGCATTTACTTTTGTTATGATTTTGCTCATTTTAATATTTGTTATTTAATTTACGTTAATCTTCTATGAACGGCGCCCGTGGAACTATTTATATAGCCGAAGCCTACCGCTACCCCGCCAGTATTTGCGGCCGCGTCGTCGGCGTACGAACCTAGGCCGGTAAGGTCTAGTTTTCCCATTTTCACAATACCGGGAAATTCTGCTTTTGCGCCGTTGGCGTCCGAAGTTGTCATTATTAGGACTTCGTCTTCGGAGGAGGGAAGGTCTTTTCTGTTTTGTATAGTAAAAATAGTTTTCGCCGTTCTACCTGAGTATGACCCCCTATTTCTAAACCGTATAATTTTTTCGTTTGTGTCTACGCCAGATAAGGCTTGAAGCAAAAAGTCGTGTCCGTTATTTTCGTCTTCGTGTCTTAAAACCGCTATAACTACTAATTTGCTTTCTGCTTTGCTGTAAAAGCCGCCCGTACTTTGGAACCTATCCGAAGTAAACCCCAAATAGGAATGTACCCCAGCCGCTGCAACTAGCAAAGCGTTAACTTTTGCCCCGTTATTATAAATAGCGGTATATAGTTCGGAATAGTAGCCCGCCTGTAGCCTGTTAGACATTGCGTATATCTCATATTGAGTTATCGGGACGTTTGCGGACACGCTGTCGCCCATTGTTACCCCCTTAATAGTTAAGCGGTCGCCCCTTGAATTGTTATCGTTGTCAAAGGCGTTAAAACCTATCTCTAGTTCTCCAAGTATCCCAAAATAATCGACTAAAAGCTTCGCTAGTACTTTATTGTTTGGGGCGTCGAAAGTGAAACCATCAAAAAGAATTTCATCACCAATGAATTGTGAAATTCCACTTCCATCTTTTACATTTAATTGGGTTCCTTTGTAATTGTAAAGGTATTTTGTGACAACCATAGTTGCCTTTTTTTCGTTTATCATTTCCGCATTTGTGGAAAATTCACCATATAAACTGACAATAATATTGTTAATGTCAACAATAATACTTGACATCAAAGGACTGTTTGGTGTTTTTGCCTGATATGAACAATGACCAACAGTTGCCAAAATAACGCCTGTGTAATTGATTGTAGTTCCACCACCACCATCATAAATCAGAAAACCGCTTGCATTGTCTTGATAAATATATGTATTTGTCAGTACATTGTAATAGTTTGAGTTTCCTCTTAAAACTCCTTTGACTGCACCGTAAACCTTTATCACACAATCAATCAACTTGACTTGATTTGAAAAAACCCAACTTCCTGATGTATTTATGAAAGTGGCGTTTCCTTCAAAATTCCAATTTGTTCCGTTAAATTCAACAATTCCGTCAATAATAGAATCTTTAAATTTTACAAAACAATTAGTACTTGAACTCCTGACTAGTAAACTTTTAGCACCAACAGTGACATCTCCTAATTCAATTTCAATATTATTTGCTATATAAGTAATTTGAAATGAATTTGCAGCTTCAATCTTTCCTATTTTTATTTTTACACCTAATCCCGTTGTGTCTGATTCAATAAGTTTTGATGCAGTTGTTGAAATTATTGTTCCAAAGGTTAAATTGCAAATTCTTAATACATCAAAAGGTCTGTAAAGTGCAGTGCCTTCAAGATACAATGTTTCAACATTCATGTCAAGTGCTTTTGGAAGTTCAAGTCTTGTGTTTGAACCAATAAACATTGTTTTGACGCTGAAAGTCCAATCAGAACGAACCATGTAAATTTCTGCAACATTTGGTGTTGACATTCTTAAAGTTCCATTTGGAAGGTCAAACATCATGAAGGTGTTTGATTGAACAATTGGTTCATATAAGTCACCAACAATTGGACTTCCATCAAATGAAATTGTTGCAGTTTCCTTTGTGAAAAATCTGATGTTTTTATTTGCAGGAATAATTGCGTTTATTGGATATGTTCCACTTGTTAAAAGTTCGACTGTCCAAAATTTTGTTCCTGTTGGAATTGCTGAAATTGCTGAATCAATTGTTTCATATGGAAAAGTCACTGAATTTGGTTCTGCAGTTGCATCATTTCCATTTGCTTCATCAACAAATAATGTGTTTGCAAGGCTCACACTTGTCACAAAAGGATTTATACCATCTTCACCAACATTGTTTAATGTAGACGTTTTGTCTCGAACATCTTTGTCGGCTCCTGCTGTTGACAAATCAATATATTTAATATTTACAGTGTCCATAACAGGACTTATAATTTTAAGCCTTAGATTTTCTGTAAGAGTAATGGGGGTTAAGGTATCCTTTAAAACCCCATCCCACAATACTGTCATCAATCCACCTACATACTTAAAAGTAAAAGTAGTATTGAAAAAATCTGCATAATCTAAAGCAGCAAAATCCGATTGTACACCATTAACGTAATAAACACTTAAAACAGAGGTCGGATTTGGACGAAATTCAGCCCCATAGACTTGACTTCCAGCACCATTAATTAACTGTAGGTCTGAAATGTAATCGCCATTTCCTGAAGCACCAGCATCTCCAAGTGGAGTCTCCTGCATTTTCCATTCAAAAAGCCAATCTTTAGTATAGTCAAGTTCTTGTGTCCAAATTCCTATTCCATTTTGTTGAAAAACAGTAATTTTTGCTGCCCCTTCTTGCGAAACATCTAACCTTGTAAGGTCAATCCATTCACCACTAGAAGGGATATATAATGTTCCGCTTACAATTTGAATCTTATCTACGTAAGTAATAGCACCTGTTCCATTATTGTTATCCAAAGTAAGGTCATAACTACCTTCAGTAGCTATAGTTGTCAAATTAACCCTAAATGTATTATCGTCTATAAATAAAGTACTTGTAATAGTATTTCCCTCAATAACGACAGTCATATTTTCGGTAAAATAAGAACCTTTTAAAATGAAGTACGTGGGATTTGATGGTAAAGTACTAACTTGCCTAACCTCTTCTAAATAAGGAGCTTGTAAACTTGTTGTATCTATAAAAGGATTTATACCGTCATCACCATTATTGATAAGCTGATTTGTGTAAGCAGGAACTTCGGGGTCTGTAGAATCTCCCGCAGGAAAAATTCTAAAGTCTGTCGTAAATACTGTTGCAAATCCTGTACCTATCTCCTCTCCTTGACCTAAGTACAACCAAAGAGTTTCAGTACCATTTTGAATAGCTCTGAAAATAACTGTTGCACTATTAGGAGTACTGTAAGGACCATTGGCAGTAACAAAATCCCAGACATCTGCTGCTCCTATATCTCCAAGATCAAACTCAGTGGGTGCAACATTACGAGAGTCAATCGTATTAAAATATTGGACATCTACTTCGGTTAATACTGTTCCAGAACCTATATTTACATACGGTTTTGTTAGAGTATAAAGAGTTCTTACAATAGCATAGTCGGGTTGCCCTGTTAATTCTATACCTTCTCCATTAGCTAATACAATTCGAGTAGTTACAAAGATTGCTACAGCACCCACAGTTAGGGGAGTAGAGGGTAAAGCATTTAAGGCTATAATTGTTTTTGCCTTCTCTGTTTTAGTAGCATCATTAAAGTCAATTTCAACTCCTATTGAACTAACAGGAACATTAGTAGTACTAGCCCCGTTACCTCCCGAGGCCTCAAGAAAAAAACCATTAGAAGCACAGTAATCTACGAAAGCTTCAGCATTGGCTGTTCCATAATTATTATCTAAGTCTGCGAAAGCTATTGATAATACAGGATTAGATTTAGAAGGTGGTTCAATATTAAACGTTCCTTCTCTATTGGAATTATATGTTATTTGAGCCCCATCATTGTAGACATATACCTCTTTTTTTGTTGGATCAGCGGTATTCCACGTTTTTATAACGGTAGCTCCCGGCTTTGTGATTGATACTACTTGTGACATAATTTAAAGATTTGTTATTAATTGAACTGTGTTTGTTGCACTAACTAATGCTGGATTACCGTCTATGCTTATAAGATTCACGTCTATTTGACCTGTCTTTGCTCCTGGTGCATCCACCACAATTATATTGCTTATTTTAATTTTAGCATTTCCGTTGACATCTAATTTTGCGTTGAGGTTAAAAGTTCCGTCAACTGTATATAGTGTTTCATCGCCATTTATATTTACAATAATATTATTCCAAACATTTAACGCAAGATACGGAGATAAAATAACAACGTCAATATTCGATATTCCAAGAGAAGATCCTTTTGTAATATCAATAAATAAACTTTGATTTTTTACTGGGTAAACCGTAGGGATACCACCATCATCAAAAGTGTCTGAATACTCTGTTACAAACTCCACACCATCAGCTGCAATTTCAGCTAAGGAATCGACATTAAGCTCGTAAGTATATATAGCTGGCTCTATTGCATTAAACTGTCCAACTTTATAAGTCATACTAAAATATGGTAGTCCACCTCCAGTTGCTCCAACTGTATAGATTGCATAAAATAAATATTGAACATTTATAATTTGTCCAACATAAACATTTGAACCATTAAAAACTAATGAGGGAACGCCTGACAGTGAAACTATCTCGATAACCTCCACAGTTCCGTTTATAGGAAAAGCATCAAGGAGGCTCTCTGTAAATGAATTTAAAACTGTTTTAACAACTGATACAGATTCAGGACTATCTTCGATTATAGACTTCCATTCTAGGTAAGAAACGGTTTCGGATCCAATCGTTTCAGAAACATCGTTAATAGCTCTCCATTTAAAAGGTGCTTTTACATAGAATTCATCTAACAATGCTATTCTTTTAAAATTAACATTACTCTGGTCTGTTATAGGATAACGAGTGTCAATCAACAAAGGAGTTGCTGAAATTTCACTGATAACAATGTTTTCATCTGGTAACTCTAATATTTCGAAATGAGTAATTGCCATTATATTGTTATATTGATTTGATCACTATTATCTTTCTTCTACTGTAATATCTGAATTTAATTCAGCAGTTATATTATTAGTGGCTGCTACGTTTGCTACTTGTAGCTTAACATAGTCATTTTTATCTAAAATGATATTTGTTATTATCGTATAAAAAGCCACATCTCTACCGCCTTGCAAATTATTAACCACTCTTCTTGTAATTTTATAATCTACAAATCCGCTTGCTGAATCATCCCATACAACTACTTTTAAATCTAATTCATCTCCAGAAGTAGAAACTAATATTCCTTCAAATATAACCTTAAACTCTCTTGGTGAATTCCCTAAGTGTCTAAGTTGTCCATTTAAGGGAACATCAAAATGTTGTAAATCTGAATCTACAAAAGTTCCAAGTAAATCTACAAATACTCCTGGAGTAGTTATGACGCTTTCCACTTCTACTGTTAAGCTTAGACTACCTCCTACAAAAGTGTTTTGTATTCCTACATTACCTTGCCATATACTTTCAAGATTAGTTTGTGATATATTAGGGATTAATGTTGCATCACCAGCATTTATAACACCATTTCGAGTTACTAAACATTTATCTAATTGCAATGTACTAGGATTTGTAAAATTAGCTGGGGCAAAGTCTAATAAAGCAACTGTAGCATTTAAGTCTACATTCTGATTAGACCTAAACCTTGATGCCATTGTAAATCCTGTTCCTGCTTCATATAGTGCATAAGCTCCGTCTGTTAAACCCCTAACTATTGAAGCATCTATAAAAAAGCCACCTGACCAAACACCTGATAAAATCAAATTTGGAGTACCACCAAATCTACCTGTTCCTGTTTCTAACCCTTGTCTGTAGTTATCAATTTCACCTAATGAAGTACAATTATTAAAATTTATTCTATCTATTTCAAATGCTTCATTCCCAGTATCACTTACAATATCTAAAACCTGTGAGCCTGCACCAGTAACTTCTATTTTAAAATCTTTCCAAAGAATATCACCAGAACCTCCGATAGGACTTGTAAACATAGTATAAGCTGCTTCTGAAGATGTTAGTCCACTTATATTAAAATCATATCCTTTAATATTCATCCCTCCAGCAGGAACTTCTATTGATACTGCTCCCAAATCTATTACACCATCAAGAAAATATTCCTTCGTAGAGTCTATTGTAGCACCTAGTGTAGTTGCTATATTTGCTTGATTACAAATAATTTGATTACTAAAAGTCATTGGCAACAACTTAGAGAGAATCCACTCAACAGTTGTAAGTTCTTTTCCTGAAGCTGCGTTTAAAACAGCTGTAGTCATCATATCTGCTGTTATGGTACCTGTAACTCCTTGAACTTGAAATGCCTCATTAAATATATTAAGATCACCTAATGAGTTTCCAATCAAAATTTTATAATCTCCATTTTGACCAACAGTATCGAATCTATCTCCATAAGATTGAACAGTAGTTTTCTCTCTTAGATTTGCTTGAGCATTAGTTTTTGAAAATACAAACATTCCAATATAAGGAGTTGCGTAAAGCTCTGGGCTACTTAACCTAGCTTTAAATCCTGCTATAGCAGAAGCTCCTTCATTTCCATTTGCAACATCATACCCAACATATCCATTAGTGTCTTTTTCAACCATAAACCCATGTAAGTCTGTTTTGACTGGCTTTAATCTATCTCCAGTAAAAGAGTCATTTGTTTTTCTTTCAAGAGGTTCTATTACAGAAACAATAGGTCTTTCTGGATCTGTTGAATCAATAGATATTCCACTACCAGGTAAAACTTCTTTTACAAAGATATCCGGAGATGTAACTACAGGTACGCCACCTTGTATGTTTACTCTATCAATATTAATATCATTGTTGTTTGTAAAGGATATAGAAATTCCATCGTATTGTGTTTCTCCTGAATTATCAACAACAAATAATGAAAGTGGTATATTGATTACATGCCAGTCTGTGCTTTGGATAATAAAACCATAACTCTGCATTTCAAATAAAGATACAGTTTTAATGAAATTAGCCCCACTAACACTGTTAGTAAGTTTAAACTCAAATACTGTATCTCTGAAACTAGTAACATTATTTATAATACTAAATATAAAATTGTTTTCTCTAACATAAGTAGTTAGTGAACCTCTATCCCAAAATATTGTTCTAGGAAAAGTATTTGCTAATGTTTCGGGTATATTTACGCTTTTAGTTCCAGTAAATGGAGCTATTGAAACGTCATTAAAGTTTATTCCAGCTGAACTTGTTCCTGTCCATTCAATATTTTCATCAAAAACAAGGTCAATAGTTGCTGTTGGGTCTACAACAGCATTAGCTAGTACGGTTCTTCTTGAAAGAATAACTTCCCTGGTTAAATCTATAGTTGGCTCAACAGGATCTCCAGACGGGTCTCCTTCACGAACTGTAATTATAGGATTACTCAGGTTTAAATCTAATCGAAGTATAATGAGGTCAATTCTATTAAATGTAACGTCTCCATTAGTAAGTGTGATTCTTTTTGATGCAAATAAATTGTAATCTAACTGATTTATAATATACTTAGAACAAAAGACGTCATATACAAATCCAGAAACCCAAGATACTCCAAAATCAATAGGTGCATTAGCTCTGTAAATATCAGCTAGGGTTAATGCTTTTTTAAGTTGAAGATAATAATCACCTTCTAAAAGAGGATTTGCAGTTACTATAGGGGCGTAGCCCTCTTTGCCATAATATGTACTATCTAAAACATCATGTAAGTCTACAAAAGATTTTACACTATAAACAAAGAAATTAAACGATCTACCACTATAATCTATACCATCAACAATAGGTGTACTAGGATAAGTATAATCTTGAGCCATAACAGAAATTCCTGTCTCTGACACTTTTCTTTCTCTCCAAATATATGCATATTCATTATTAGCAACATAAGCGATCATACCTTCATAGAAGGTATAAAAATCAGAACTTTCAGTTCCACTAAGGTCTTGTATTTCTTGAAGTGTTTGAAAATGTTCTTTTGGATTTAACGGAGTTTGTGTTATCGGCCGTATTCCAGTTGTTAAGTCTATAAATGGCATAATTCTTAGATAAATTTATAATAGATTTCACCTTCAATATAATGAACTTTAGATATATAAATCTGTAACTCTAAAGTAGGATTGTAATATTTATCAAATACAACATCTGTAATATCAGCTCCTAAAGAATCCATGATTCTATATACATCTTCTGCAACGTTTGTAATTCCAAAAGCTACTCGCCCTACGTTTACGTATGGAATTATTTGACCTAGTTCAAGATTAGCTATTGGTACTTGAGATTGATTGTTTAGAAACGCTTGATCTATTGATGGCGCGTTTGAAATATCTGAAAACAATTCATCATATTGCCAATAATAAACATCAACATCAACGACTGTTGATGGTATAGAAGGATTTATGTGTTCTGGAATAGAACAGAAACATTTTCCCCTATCATCACTGTAAATCAATATATCTCTATAACTCATTTTCCACAAATCAGCTATCTTATTCCACTCTAATTCTGTAGACGGCCACATGTCGTCACCTCTTGCCTCGGCAAGCCTATCGTGATAAAACCTTTCAAACTCTCTGTAAACATTTAAAGAGCCTTCTTTTCCATTCCATATCTTAGGACGATATAGCATATAGGTTAATCCAGCAACAACTGCTTCAGTATGATTCTCTGTAGTTACAGGATTACCCTCATTGTCTAGAATTAAAGTCCAATAAATAAGGCTAAACTCTTCAATAGGTTTACATATGAAAATATAATTACCTTGTACCGTATAGTCTCCTGGACAAAGCCCTTCATTACACATACCGACTTCTTCAAGATAAAGAATATCTACGGGTAGCTTGGCTCTATATTGAGTTGTTCCTAGCGTATCGTCTACGATAATAGTATTCCCTAAAGGCGCATCAGTTTTAATACTGTCGTTAAGGACTTTGTAAGTAATTCTTTTGAGTATTGCGGTTCCACCATATCCTAAATCTTTTTCGACTTGGAATATCATTCGTCGAAGTTTTGGATAATGATTGCGAAGGTTAGTTATACCGGTGCTATCTTTAACGCGCTCGACAATGGTTTCGAATGGTACTAAGTTAGAGTACATATAAAAAACATATTTTTATGACGAAATTTCCGCGTTTCATTGGTAAAGATAGGTAATATATCTTTATCATTTGCAGCAAGCCAAGAAGCTTCCATAAGCGGTATTTGATTGGTACTTCCAGTTAGCTTGTGTATATCTACCATATAAAATACATGTCTTGACGGACGAAGGTACCAAAACCAACCTATTGAACCATCTGAACGAACGACCTGAGCATCTTGGTTTCCTCTTTTTTGTAAATTAATAAATGGTCTAAAAAGAACTTTTTTCATCCAACCACCAAGAGGGAAATAAATTGGAAACTTACTACTGTAGAAATCAAAAAAATAAAATTTCAAATACTGCTTAATGATTGTTTTAAATAAGGTAAACGGTACTAAGGTTTTTCTTTTTAATTTGGTTTTCTTACTAACAGCAAAATACCCCGGAGGGTATTTCAACTTTCTTTTCTCAAAAGTTTTGTGAAAATCTTTTATGTTTAAAACCTTATTAGTCGAGCTCTTTTCCATTTTGATATTGACCAGGGTTATCACGACCGTCACCTACCTCATCAGATTTTGTTCTTAAAAAAACATTGAAATCTCTAGCCGTTACTGAATTAATTAATTTGTCTAAAAGTTCATTAGGAAATGGATAAGCCGAAGTATTGAAGTCATAAAGAGCATCATCATCTGGATTGACTAACACACCTCTCATTTTAATTGTTATTTTATTACCCAAAGCCTCTGTTGCTATGGCAGCAACAGCATTGTTTAAAACAGAAGGTAGATCTCCTAGTGGATTTCCAGTTTGCTGTATGCCTGTATATAAAATCATTTCTCTTCCAATGTATTGTATAGATGGATGAAATTTACCATAACGGTCATACTTGTTATTTCTAAATTCTTCAGAATTTAAGAAAGAAACTATATAATGTTCTTTTTCAGCCATGAAGCCAAAATTTTCTTTAAATCTAATTACCGTAGGTATTGCGCTAGTGGCAATCCATTGGTTTCTTGTTAATGAGAATGTTACATCTCCTTGATTTGGACCTACGGCACCAAAGTTCTGAAAAACCTCATCTGGCAATTGCCTAGCATTTACATAATGCTCATTTAATATTCTACCTCTATGAGAAGCTAGATAAGCACGCATTAATCTTTCATTGATAGGATCGTCTTGGTTTTTTAAGCCAGCTCTTACAGTATCCCAAATTGTATTGATTATGTGTAGTTCGGTCTGCATTATCTAAATATTTTTCTAAAAGATTCTTCTACTTCATAACTTGATTTACTTCTCTCGTCACCTGTATTGACAAATAAAGAGGTTACAACATCAAGTAGTATTTTTTCAATAGCATCATCTGGCAAGTTTATTATTCTTCCATCTGGAGTACTAGTTGTTCCGAAGGTTGGTTTTTTACAATATGTCAATCTAAACGTACTAGCAACAGCTTCGCCGCAGTCTATTTGAAATTGACTTGCCTCTTGAAGTATAAGAGGGTATTGCTTATTAGCAGATTTATTTGGGTTTCTAAGCGCTACTCTGTATTCTGATTGCGCAATCTTATCTGCTCTAAGAGCTTTTGTTCCATCATTATAATAAACATCATAAGCAACTGTCCTGTGGTAGTCTGACGGCTCAGCAGATAAATATCTTGGTTTAATAATAACACCGGTAGGAACTGCATCTACTACCGACTCATCTAAGACAGCAAGATTCCTAGTAACTATTAAGGGTCTTATATCGTCTGTTATAGTTTGAGTTGTTTCAATTAACTTTAACTTCTCTCCTATGAAATCCCAAGCTGAGGTTTCAAATTTATTTAAAAGGACTGGCAATGTAAAATAATCAGAGCCTAGTTTGTCAGCGAACTGATTGATTTTATTCTTTACTTCAGATACAGTATATATAATACTTGCCATTATCAGTCCTTTTAAATTATTTACTCTTTTTTCAACTCATTGTAAAGCTTTTCAGTAAGCTCTACTTTTAAGTCTGGATTGTTACCGAAATAATCTCTAACACTCTCTTTAGACATTCCTAAAGGATTACCAAGGTAAAGATACATACCATTACTGATATCTAAAACTCCCACGCGAAGCATTTCCTTTAATTCAAATTCAAACTGTGCTGCATCAAGGTTATCTAAAATCAATTCAACCTTTTGAGCATTAGCAAGTGAAGATCTAACAAATGTTTTAAGAGTCTTTCTTAGCTTTTGCTTTTCAATAACCGGTTGAGTTAAATACTTAGCTTCTCGATAAGTCATGTTAAGCTGGGCTAACACGTAACGAAGCTTTTTTAATCCAACAGATTTTGCTCCAGTATCTAATGATAAAAGACCAATAAGCTTATCGATAAAATCTTCTTGTTCTAAATCTTCTATTTCTTCGAAATCCAAATTAACTAATTTAATTCTTGGATTACTTCTTTTGTCCTCAATGTATCTTGCAGATAATTTTGTTTGAGATACTTCTACACCAACTTCAGGGTGGCCAACAAGCCAGTCAATGACTTTACGATGCTCCCTGTTAGTTGTGGGATGCAACATTGTGACTATTTTTTGAATAAAATAACCAGGAACGAATTGACCGTTTCTATTTTCAAGATGTCGGTCTTGACCTGTTATCGCATCTGGATAAGAAGATAAAAATCTTCCTGAAAATCCAGCGACTCCAAGATTGTTTGTTGTTTTGTAAACTAGTTTCCAAGTTCCATTAATAGCCTCTTCGGTCATTAACTGTTCTGGTCTGTCTAACTTTACTACATTTTTCTGTGCATTCATTATTTATAGTTTAAAAACCCCCCTCGTGAGAAGGGGGTAATGTTAATACTCAATACTACTAGAACGTGAACGTATTCGCTCCCGCATCTGCAATAGCAGTTCCAGTTAAAGCACCTCCTGTAAAAGGAGTTGTAGCTTTAAGAATTCCGCATGAGCGAACATCATAAAGAACAGCCATTAACTCAGAAAGCATGTGTGTTTGACATCCGTCAAATCCACTTGCAGCTGTATTACCTTGGTCAGAACTTGGATCAAAAGAATGCATTCCATCTACGTTCTTTCTGATCATATTACGACCTGAACGAGAAAGCACCTCAAAATTCGGTACACCATCGATATCTGTTGCGTTCAGAATATAAATGTGACCTGTTCCTACCAATCCACCATTCACTGGGAATAATCCCGGGTGGTTTAATAACTCGTCTTCAATGATTACGAATTCGTTACCAAGATACTTGTAAATAGTAACTTCGAATCCAAGAGTCATTTTCTCTCCAGAAGCAACATTGTAAACAATGTTTGAAGCCCCCGAAGTTGCAGTGTTCAAATCAAACTGCATCAATTGCTTCATTCCATAATCAAAAGCAGTACAACCGATACGGTCAGTAACTCCTAAGAATACATTACCTCTATTCCCTTTTGGAGAACGAGTTGCAAGTACATTAGTAATCGCTTCAATAATCGTATGCGATAAACCGTTGTTTGGATTGTAATCGAAAGTCGCATTATCTTCGATTTCTGGAATCCAACCATTACCGATAACCGGAGCTTCGATACCTGACTCAGCTTGGAACCCACTTACAGTAAGTGCATTTGTTCCATAGTTTTCAAACCATGCGTGAGTTGATGGATCCATAGAGATACGTGAATAACGTAACGCTAATTCATTCATCATACGGAAAACGCTTTCCCCACGAAGAACCTCATCAAATTCCCACATCTTACTATCTCTCTTGTCAGAGTTATAGATGTAAGCGATTTTTTGCTTTTTAGCAGAACCAGTCATTGTCAAACTGTAACGAGTAATAAAAGAATAGTTAATTCTCCACTTGTTACGGTTGGTTCTTTGTGAACCTTTCAATGAACCTTCTCCGAAAGCAGAACCAGCTTCAGTAAGAACATTCCCATCAGCCAAATGACTTGTGCTAAACAAAGCAGCAGGTCCAATGGTTTTTCCATCATACACATAATGGTCATTTGTAGAAGCTCTACGACCTGGTGAAACTATGATAACGTTCACACCTAAACCATTGTCTAAAACAATTTTGTCGTTAGGATTGAATTTGTCACCATAAATTTCAGAAGTCGGATCGTGAGTTACCGAAAATGAAATTAACGTGTCTGTTGCAACATTGGTAAAACCAGCATTGACAGTTCCAGTATTTGTAAATCCATTACCCGTCATATCAGGGTTTGGATTGGCGGCATCAAAAAGAGTACCTATTTGTGCTTGACCAAATGAATATGCAGGTAAGATGTCCATACCTTCGTAATTAACACGATATGCATTGTCATTGATATCATTAGAGGCAGCCTTAAGCTTTCCTTTTTTGATACCTTGGTTTACACGACCAGAGTAATACATCCAAGATTGAAACTTGTTGTATTTTGTAAATAAGTCAAAAGTCTTTCTTTTGACTGCGAAGTCTTTCTTCATCAACGTTGTTAATGAATTTGCTTCTGTGTGAATTTGGGGATTAAACCTTTCTTGGCTCCCTCTTAATAAAACTCCCATGTTAAAATAGATTTTTAAAATTAATAATTTGTTTTAAAAACCTCCTACTTAATTGCCCTTGGCCACTTTGCAAAAGGATACATAATTTTGAAAAATAACTAGAACATTGTTCATGTTTACTCTTCTCTTTTCACAGGTGCGTTATAAAGCACATCTGCAATTAGTCCATCTTGTGTTGAAGCGCTGCTTGCTGGGGAACTTCGTCTACTACTAGTTCCGGGAATTGGCTTAGAATCCTTGTTGTTTTTGAATTCGTCCAACATGGCCTTAATACCATCCTCATACTTCATCCCTGTCGAAGATTTAAAGATTTCCTCTTTGTATATTCGGAACAGGGCGAGCTCAGCTAAAGCTTCTTTATCGGCTTTCAACTCATCGATAAACTTACCCGACTGTACATCCTTGTACGTATCGACTATTTTTTTGTTGTCAAGATTAACCCCAAAAAAACTTTGTTGTTTAGATATCTTGGCAAATACATTTTGTAATTCTTCTTTTTCTGTTTTTTCTAATACCGCCGCAGCAGCTTCACGTTGAGAGACAACCCCACGCTTTGCCTCTATAGCTGGATTTACTTTTAAGTTTTCTATCTCACCTCTTAATTTAGCAGCTTGAAGGCTTAGTGTTCTTGAATCTATTAAATCTTGAACTTGCTCTTCAATATCAATTTTTACATCTTCGTCATTCAGATTTTGCTTATTGTTGATAGCAATCATTTCAAACTGCTTAGTCATAAGAGCTTCGTCCTCTAACTTTAATAAAGGCTCATAAAAGTCAAGGGTAAGTTCAGCATCTTCTAGAATTTTCTCATTAGTTTCTTTTTCTTCTTCTTCTTTTTTTCCATCTAAAAATGATTTAAACTCAGCTTCATTCTCGAAGTTAGTATCCATTTTTTTATTCAAAGCTTCAATATCAAAGTCTCCTCCTTTATCTTCTTCTCCTTTATCTTCAAAGTTTAACCCAGTTTGCTCTTCCTCTTCTTCTTCATTTTCTTTAGCTTCTTCAGCAGCAACTAACAATGGGTCTTTATCTAAAACTACACCATCGTAATCTTCTGGATCAAAAGTATCATCTTTATCGTCCAAGTCGTCTTGGTCAAATTCAAATAACTCATTTGCATCGCTTTTGGGAAACATGTCTTCTTGGAAATCTAGGTTTTCTGTGCCTTGCTTATTCATAGTTTAGTTTTAACAAATTTATAAAAAATTATTTTACTGATTCTTTTTGCCTACTCTGCTCTCTAGATTTTTCTAAATCAACATCAAGCTTTGCTGCTGTTTGACGTTCTTGAGATTGATTTTTCTGAAGACCATCTTGCGCTTTACCATCTTTATAAATGTATGCCACATCTTTGTCTTTTTGATAACCATCCCTAGTAAGAGTTCTATCATCTTCCTTGCTTTTGGCTTCTGCTTCCATAGCAGCTTGTGCTTGTTCTGCATCTGCCTTAGCTTGTTCCTCTCTAAGTTTAGCCATAGAATTAACCATTCTTTGGAAAACAGCTTTCTTTTCATTTGCGCTATCTCCCTCAAATACTTCAATAAGACCTAAAGCCATTTCTGGCGCCGAGCTATTACCTAATGCAACCTCAGCAGCTCTATCTATGATATCGCTCATTTCTTGGTCTTTTCTTGCATCACCTAGATATATACCCATGTCAGCAAGGAAAAACTCTTTAAATAATTTTAAGAATTTTGTTTTAAACTCTCCAACTACATACTGCAACACTTCACCTTCTTCATAATCAAATTTCATTTTCATGATAGCCTTGCTTAAAATAGCCTGGACAAACTCATCGAATGGTGTATAGAACACTTCAGTACGCGCAGCCGAAGCTCTAATAGCTTTGTCGGTTCCTGTCGCTGTTTGGTATTGACCAATGTTACCTTCCCTCTCTGGTGTAAACCCAGTGAACTTAGCAGCTAAGTCTTCTATAATAGCAAGACCATTAAATAAATCTTGAATAACTCCTTTTTGACTGAGGTCTAAACTTGTGAATTGATTGAAGTTTTGTTTTGCTCCTTTGTCTTTAGAATTAAACATAAGAAACTGATCCTTCTTAACATGGTGCATTACTCTGTTAAGACCATTTTCATAACCACCTTTAGTAAATGCTTTTGGTGTTTGGGCAGTATCGTATAAAAGAACTTTTGAATTACCAACTTTCTTAAGAGCAAGACGAATTTCAAATAACGTTTCCGAAGCTAGTTCTTGAAGCTGATATAATTTAGAAGCCATTGATTTAACTTGAGATGTACCACTGTCATTATCTCTTACAATAGAAATAACAGGCAGTGTACATGACCAAGGAGCATCTTTCCTTGATAGTCTCTGTTCCATTACCCCCCACTCTAATACAATCTCTGGGCCCAACATAATACAATGTCTAGGAACTTCACCAATGTATTTTTTGATAGTATCAGTTTTTCTAATTCTATCTCCTTCTTTTAATTTTTTATGAAATTTCTGACCTTCCTTATTTTCATTAACCTTAATGTTAACTGTCTTTTGAGACTTCCACATACATTTACTTAAACGAATGCGATTCACTTTGTTGTCAGTCTTATACCAACCATCATATTTCATTGAAGATGATAGTTGCTCCGAGTCATGAGAGCTAGTGCTTAAAGATGTCATATTCGTGAACATGATATTTATAGACTCTTTTTGCCCTTTGTCAAGTTCTGGAAATGTATTGTAAATTTCATTCTGAGTAAGCCACCAACTTTGATAAAAGAACTCATGGTCGTCTTGAACAACTTTATAAGGATCTAAATCATAGTCACAATCTAAAGGATGTGTGCCGTACATTGTCGTATGTCCTTTAGCTTTATCTAATACAGCGTGTCCTCTATCAGAAATAAGGTAATTTCTAAACATACCTTTAAGTTTTTTCTTTTCTCCACGTACATCTAAGAATAAATCTATTAAATCGTTAGCTACTGTTTCAGCTACAGATTTGAAGTCTTGTGAAAAGAATTCTTCTACATCTTCAGGAAGATCTAAATCTTTTAATGGAGTTTCCGGAGTATAACCCAAATCAGGATTTAACTGTTCGGCTATGTCTCTCATAATTTCTTCACCGAGCATTTCAAGTTTCTTCTGAAACTTAGCATTCTTAGAAGATTTGTCCATTGCGTAGGCTCTACTTTTTATAGGTCTACGAATAAAATCACCGATCGCTTGTTCTATTTTTGATTGAATAAGAGGGTAAACTATATACTCAATACCTAAATCATATCCATTTGGACAAGTAATTGCTTGTGCTAATTTAGTTTCTGCAGGGCCAAGTTCGGCATTATAACCGCGAAACATCTTTAAAATATATTTTCTTTGGTCGTCGTAATTAGTGCTTAATGTAAAAGCAGAGTGAGCAAGATTGTGGTTTACATGCCACTGCTTGTCCTTTAACGATTCTGGTATCGTCTGGTCTGGAATTCCTAAAACACTCATAATATATTTTTTATAAAGGTATTAATTTTCATTCAATTTATTGTGATGCTGTTCAAGTACAAAAGCCATTGGGTCATTTCCGTACTTTTTAAGGATATCTTCACGTTCTTTTTTAATCTTATTTATAGAACTTACTTTAGCCTGTTCGTAGCTTTTCTTATCTTCTCCGCTGAGGTCGTACTCTGGATTCCATACATTAATCTTCTCTTGATCAAACCCATCATCATAGTCCTGAGTTTCAGCGTAGGTCTTAAAGATACGAATACCATCTTCAATAACCCAATGCCCCATGTTATCTAAAATATCACCTTCATACTGAGTATCTTCATCAATACCATCGGTTAAATCTCCAAAACTATCAAGTCTAGAAATAAGAACCATTCCGTAAGCTGAAGCTAAATCGGCATTGGCATCACCAAAATCAATCAAGTGGTCTAGTATTTCTTCAAACCATATGTTGTTGAAATTCTCATTAACCTCTTTCTTTAGTAATCTTACAATTATTTTAAAAGCATGTTGGTTAGACATTTTAAATCCATACTGGTTTACTGCTTTTGAATTATAGCCCTCACCACTTAAGTCCGGCCGACCTTTTAAATGCTGTAAAGCTCCGACATCTTCGAAATGAGTTTTAATTAAAATCTTAGTCCATTCTAACAATACCTCTGAATCATAATAGATAGCAAGTCTTAATGTGTTAGAATAGAATTCATCATCATTATCAGAAGTACCCCTATCCATTACATACGCGATAGGCATATTGTAAGGATGAGTAACCCCATGAAAACAACGATATACGATAGTAGCTCCTAATGAACCAGTACCTTCTGCAACCTCATCATCATAACTATCACAACCGATAATATCAGGATTGTACGCAACCTTTTTCTGATCAACTGGGTCCAGAAGTTTTTTAATAGTACCAAGTTCTTCATCTTCAATAAATTTAATCTTAGAACCTCTTTGGAAATGAATTTTATCTTCTTCCTTTATGTTTTTTGCTCGAGCAATAAGCCTAAGTGTTGTTGGGTCTTTAGTGGTCCACTCTAATCTACCTGTTTGAATTAGGTAAGGACAGTTTTCTAAATTGTTACGTTGCGCATTTAACTTCTGACGGTTTAATAAACCTCCTGAGTTTTTAATAAAGATTTCAGACTCTTTAAGTGGGTATGACTGAATATGTTTTACGAAGCCTTCTGAATTCTTTTTTGCTTCACGCTCTGCCTCAATATGTATTCTTGCAGCTTTATGATTGGTACGTCCTGTTCTGAAATCAAAGAATGAAATTGTTTTCTTAGTTTCTTTATCTGGAATACCATCACCAGGGTAAAAGTCAGTCGCAGAAATAAATACTTTTTTAAGATTGTACACATCCTTATCAGCGTACCACATTTTCTTGTAACCTTTAGATCCTTTCTCGATATCACCACCGGTACCATAAACGATTGGAGTTCCAAACTGATTTGAACCATCTTTGAAACAAGGTTCGGTAGATTTGAAAGCTGCTACTATATCCGCGAATAAACCAGCCTCTTCAAAAATTACTAATGCTAACGATTTACCCTCAAACCCTGTTGGCTTGGCATACATCGTTTTCATAAACATTTGAGATAGCAAACCACCTTCCTTTGGTTGCTTGTTATCAATGTACTTATATCCTAGTTTTATTTCCTCACTATTTTTAGTAATGATACCTGAAGCATACTCTGGACGTACATTATCTAGAAGCGCTTTTACTTTCTCATAGAAATCTTGAGCTTTATCATCTTGCCCAGCTGCTACACCAATCTTACCGTTTTTGTAAAATAACAACTCATAGGTTGATGTTGTAGCACCTACCCAAGACAATCCTACCCTACGAGGCTTTCCAACAATAAGACCATGCTTGTGTCTTTTAGCTCCTTTTATTTCATCAAAAAGCCTACGATCTAACTCCCGATAAAATGGGTAATCATAGGACTTTCTTGTAGCTCCTTTTTTAAGAAGCTCAATTTTACACATGTTCAAATAGAAGTAATGCTCATTGGATATCGATGGCATAAACCTCGAAGGCTTATATCCATTAAGACAGCGATTATCCTGTTCATCCCAAAAATCATCATATGCTAAAGTACCAGGATTAAAATCTGGTATTGGCATTTCGACTAATGGCCGATAAAGAGTACTATCAAATTTATTCCAATCTATATTTACTTCCATATAGTGACACTAAAAAAACAAAGACACCAGCAGTCTCCCACCGATGCCCCTGCACAGAAAACTGATAAAACGCGAATTTCTCATCTGACTTTCTGATAAAAAGAATTCTTCTTATCTACAAGCTGTTCCAATCTAGACAAAGTATATCCTTGCTTAACTGGTGACTTCTCATAAATATCTTTTCCTTGTACTTGTTCTTCAAAATATTTTATATCTGCATTTATATCACGAAGCTCTTTAGCTACGGTTGCAGGATTTCTAAATGTAAGTTCTTCCCCATTAGGACCTTTATGGCCTTTGCCATACATTTTCTCAGACTCACTAAACTCCCTAAGCTTATTCACTTTCCTTTGGTAATGTATCTTACCTTCCTCAAGAGTTGGGTCGTATTGCAAAGCATCGTATTTAATCAACGCGTCCTGAATCTCCTTTCTTTTCCAAATAAACTTGTCACGCTCGCCAGTAACCTCTTCCATTGCAGCTCTAGGTCTGTCCTTCATGTTATAGAATCTCTTCGGAGATTGATAGTCAGCTACGAGAGCAATCGCAGTTAAGCACTGAAGACCTAATTCTTCAATGTCTAATATAACACGAAATTCTTTAATAGCAAGTAAACCATCATTGTTTTCTCCAAGCTCTAAAAGACCGGTCTTTGGGTTTATGGATACTAAATACATTTGTCAAATTTATAAAAAAATAAGGGAACCATTTGGATCCCCTGTTTTTCATTTGAATATATCATTACTGGCATACTCTTTCATTTTTCTTTCTATTGCACGACGATCTAAAAAGACTTGGTATCTTTCATTTATTATTTCACAGAAATCAGCAATTTTTTTTTCAGGATATATAAATTTTAAAAACTCCACAAGCCAACCTATTTTATAAATAGTCTTGTTTTTATTGCTTTTGAACTTAGAAGGAATGATAAAAATTAAATCTCCTTTCATTTCACTTTTAAGTAAAGTTTCTAAATCTTGAGGAAAAAGCCTTTCAATATCAGAAACATTTTCTATTATAAATCCTGTGTGTTTAAATGAAATCATTAATCGTCTTTTACAATTTTAAAATTAGATTTAGGCTTAGATTTTATAGAAGGTTTTAAGTCCTTTTTTTCTTTAAGCTTAAACATCCTGTCTCTTTCTTGCTCAAAAGCTTCTGAGATCCTAGCCATATCATCAGACAAAGTTACATCTTTTCCGAATTGTCCTCTTACACGTTTGCAAATTTCTTTATCAATCGATGCGCTGGCTTCATTATTCTTTCCAAGCTTAAAGTGAAATTCTTTTTCAATCTTACTTACATATCCCGGACTTACCTCGCCAGTCTTTGCTAATGTTTCAGCTTCTTGAAATAAACCATATAGTGATCTACTTGTAAACTCAAGTAACTGTTGGTAATTTAATAATACGGATGTTGGTATTTCTGTTATTTTTTTAGCCATTGTGAATTTTTGTTGCGTTAATACTTCTTTTTATAACACTATGAAAATGCTTTCCTTTACTTTCGGATTCATAGAAATTATCATAATCTTCTTGAGTTGATGGACTGTATCTATAAATACTTCCATTACCAAATCTAATATATATTGCTTTTCCTGAAGCAGTATGTCCAATCTCTTTAATTTGAGAACTTGCAACTTCCTCTGTTTGCAAGTCCTCTTCTTTTGCGTAGCTACTTATCATCCGAACATTGGATTAGGACTCGTAGTTTTACTGTAAACCGATGGGTCAATTATTACACACTCTGTTGTCAATAGCATTCCAGAAATAGAACCTGCGTTTTGCAAAGCTACTCGCGTAACCTTTACTGGATCTATAATTCCTTGTTTAATCATACTCTCAACAAAGACACCAGCTCTAGCATCATAACCATGTTCCCAATTATTTTGACAATTGTCAAAATCTTCTAAATCTATTTCTTCAACTCCTACATTACTTATTATCTGATTAAATGGAGATTTAATAGCTTCCATCACAATATCAATACCAGCCTGTAAAGATGGATTATTGTTTCTTGTTTCAATTTCCATCTTGCTTAATGATAGCAAAGCCGTTCCACCACCGGGAATAATACCTTCCTGAACAGCGTTCTTAGTCGCGTGCAAAGCATCGTTAATCCTATGCTGCTTTTCTAGAAACTCTGTGTCTGAATAAGCACCAAGATTTATATAAGCTACACCATCAGTAAGCCTAGAGATACGCATATGTAATATGTTTTTCTCATAAGGAGTTGTTACAGTTTTTATTTTTTCTCGTAAAGAATCTGCTCTTTCTTCCATTTGCTTACGAACCTTCGCTCTGTATTCTTTTGTTCCAGCTACGCCTTTAATGGAAGTATATTGTAAACCAACACTAATGCCTTTTGCTTTTGGTAAAGAAGCCATTACATCCTCTTTAGCAAGACTATTAAACTGAACACCTTCTTCTTTAAGAAACGGAGCTTTGCCAAGGGCAGAACCTATATCTCTAAGAGTATGCATTTGCTCATCACCGAAGTCTGGAGCTACACACACGCATACTTTAAAGTTTGCCTTTGCGACATTAGTAACTAACATTGACAATACAACATCATCGATTTTAGGAACTACAATAAGTAAATTAGCCGTTTCTTCATTAACAGTTTCTAACAAATGATTGAAGTTCTCACTTACATCTGTAAGAGGCTCATTACTAAGATACACATAGGTTTCGTCAAACTCACAAGTCTCGTTCTTCATGTCTGTCATAAAGTAAGGAGAAGCTAACCCCATTGGTAAGTTCATTCCTTGAATTGTAGTCAAATACGTTTCATATGTTCTAGATCGTTTGATGTTTACGATACCTTGCTTTCCAGCAGCTTCGTAAGCTTGAATAACTAAATCTGCAATTTCCTCATCGTTATTAGAAGATATCAAAGCAACTTGCTTTAACATTTTTGGAGAATCTTTAACCGAAATAGATTTTGACTCTAAGGCATCTACAATTAATGAAATACACTTATCAATACCTCTTTTAACTTCTAAGCGGTTGAGGTTTTTATCTAAGTTAACTCCAGCTTTGAAAATAGCTGCGGCCAAAACTGTTGCAGTCGTGGTACCATCTCCTGCTAGTTCATCAGATTTGTTGGCAACATCCTGAACCGATTCTATAGCAACCATCTCAATAGGTACGTCAGAGAAAACTTCTCTAGCAACTGTTACTCCATCCTTAACCGAGAAAGGACGAGCCTCACCTTTTACCCTAATCAGAACATTAGATCCGCTTGGACCCAATGTAACCTTTACCGCTTTTTCAATTTGTTCAAGACCCGAAAGCAATCCTTTACGAGCCTCATCACCATATATAATATTTTTGTTCATTTATTTTCTAAGTTTTGCGAGTTTATATCCTAATTCAAAACGTGCTTCACAATAATGTGACCAAGCATTAGTAATACTAACATTTACTTTAACTGCATCTTTAAAATAACCGTTTGTACCATTTTCATAACAAGCAGCAATTAAAGAATATATAGACTTTTTAATACTAGATATTCCTTCGCGTGCTTCTAATGTAGCTTCTAAAGAACCAAGAAGACTAAACTCACGAACATCAGCAGCAATCTCTTTATCTTCTTTTACAACATCTGTAGTAGCAGGAATATCAAATGCTGTTTTAACCTCAACATTATAAGGATTCTGTGTTCCAATAGCACCAAGTAGTTGGCCCAACCAAGCTCTACCGTTATTCATAGAATCATTTAAAGAAGCACTAAAAATGTTTCGATTTCCTAAAATAATCTTTTGCATCCTGTCAGCATTCTTACGAATCTCTTTGATGTGCTCAATTAATTCTGAATTAGGATTAATAGTTTCATCACTAAGGTCTGGAGATTTTGTTTCACTCATTGCCTTAGCAATCTGAGCATTCTCTTTAGCACCATCGATAACCTGTTCTTCATCAAGAATAATAGGATCCACAACTGGAACATCAAATGCAACCACATCTTCTTTTTTAACCATAGCTTTCTTTTTAGCTACTGGCTTTTTAGCTACTGGCTTTTTTGCTTTGTCTTCATTACTTTTTTTAGCAGACATAATAAATTATTTTAAATTAAACTTCCTTGAAAATATACTCATCTAAACGAATAGCAATAACAGCTTCTTTCGTTACATTTAAAAAACGCTCCCTTTCTCCAACACCAGGAAACTTCATCATCGTTGAAACATGACTGTGATAAAAAACAACACAACCAACTGCCGCCGCATTACCCTGTTCACCAACAGCCTCAATCACTCCTACATCATATAGATACTCTTCCGCATCCGATGTAGAGAACTGACTAGAATTCTTATTCTTATAATAATCTTCTAGAGGGGTAACCAATAAATTAGTCTCTCCGACCCAAATACCTTCTAGCCCTTTAATAACACTCATTACTTTATTCATAAAATATTATTTATAATTTTTAACAAATCTACGCCTATTAGACGTAATCCGCAAACTTTTATAATAGTACATCCATACATCCCCTTTTCCTCCACATACATCATAACCTATTATAATAAAAAACCACCTGCCGAAACAGGTGGAAAAAGTATTGAGTTAATTAAAACTACATTCATTATAGCAAGTGCAAGATACAAAAAAAAGCCTAACACGAATGCAAGGCTTTAAATTCAAATATTTAGATATCCATTATGTCCTTAGACGCACCTAATTATAAACCGAGCGAAAGCTCGACAATCTATTGGGGAGGGTTTCTAATGGTGGCTTCTCGATAATGCTTATGTAATTATATTTATAACGACTCCTTCGAAACAAGTCTGGGCCCATATACGAGGGAACAAAAAACGTGCGATCAATACGATTAATCTTTTCTAAGGTAGAAGCACTTGTTATCTGATAATCAAAACTCTCTGTTTGATTAAGGACAACTGCATCCGGTGAAACTGAATCAACGAATGATACTAGCTCAATGCCAACATCATCATCTAATAGCTTAGGAACCTCTGCCGAAGCAATGGAAAACGTAAAAGCCATTAGGAGTACTACAAGGAAATTTTTCATTGTATTTCTGTATTTAATGATTAATAAAGTATAAATATATAAAAAAAATGCTTCCCTACTACAAGAAGCATTTTTCATATCAACTAATTAACTAAAAAACATACCAACCAAATATGTCTTATGAAAACATAAATATACAACTTATTTCGGAACTGTATAATCAAGGATAATATGAACCATAGCCTCAAATTTAAAATTGTCAGCAATCTCACTCGCGCTATTTTTGTGAAAAGTAGGATATAAAAAAATATTGCAGTACCCATGAATCTCAGCACCATCCATACCCTTATCTATCATACGAGCAATAATATCATCATTCCAATATGGCGTCTTACACCTACTCATATTTCTTATTCTTTAATCTGAAACATTCCTCAGTAAAACCTCGCATCAATAAACGATTCCGAATACGCCTCTCTAAACATAATTCTACCATAACACCACTATTTATATTAATATCTATTAAGCAAAACTACGTCAAATAGACGTAACAAAAAAACCAAACATAAAATAAAAAATTTCCAAAATTTATTCGCTCGTTTGCTTAATAGTAAAATTCCCCCTACCATAATCTTGTTTATGGGGTAGGGGGGTCTCTATTAAAAACTCATAAAAGAGAGTCCTAATCGTTAGTGTCTCTTTATAATTTAATTTATTTACTATGTCTTATTTATCATCACTTCGTACCAAAGTATCGACCCTTAATGCACAACCTGTGCCTAACTCTTACACCAAGCTTGACATCTTTCGTGTTAAAGCTACAGTTGTTGCTGGCTTTACTGTGGGGTATATTCAAGGATCATTAACTAAAACTAAATAGACTCATGGCTATCAAGAAATCTACTACCATTGCATCAGCTGTCGCTGCTGCTGGAACTACTGCATCCATCTGGCATGCCTCTACTGCCACTACTATGGCTGTCACATCTACTGCTGGCGCTACCGCCGGCTCAGGCACAATGGTCTTTAAGACTGTTGCCGCAGGCTTGGGCTCCAAGCTTCTCATCGGTGCTTTATGCATCGGTGCTACTGCTGCCGTCACCTACATGGTTTACACTCACCTAGAGAGTAAATCATAAACTCATAAAAGAGAACTTTTGTTCATCCTCTTGCTCATCCTCTTGGATAGGCAAGGGGCTTTTTCTAATTCTGTCGTGTAGTATGTGCTACACCTGATGAGGTTGTTAGACCGAAACAGTTACTTAATACTTATTCTAATGGTACATTCCTTCTCATCCGACTATAAGAACGGCAACATCACTATCACCTTCACCGATGGTGATGAGGTTAAGACGATCTTCTTTGTTAATAGCACTGTCGCATACGACATCGCTTATAACACACTTCAATGGCGATATGATATGTCTGGTTACACAGAATATCAAGGAGACTCTGGCTACTTAAAAGCCATCACACACATGCGCAAATGTGGTCTCTCATTCATGAAGCATCCACAAGATTGCGACATGTTTATTCCCCACTATAAAGCATGACATCATGTCAATTTATAGCCTTCAAACTACATCTGTAGAGTAAGCGAGATCTGTTTACCCAAATCTATTAATCTATTTTGGGTAAGCAGGATCTGTTTACCGCCCGATTACGATGATGCCAATGTTTACAGGGCTTCACACGTTTTACCTAAAAAAGTCGTATAGTATATACTATATATACCGACGGACTAGGACGTGGCAGAGACTGACAGAGTGTGCTCAATCAGTATGTGTCCTCTTAGTCTAACTTGGTAAACCACTGCGGTTCTCTGCGGTGTTATACTAATGTTATCTGTCTTATTATAAGCTGTCATTGTTTGTTATTAAAAAGGCGTAGTTATGTGCCTACTATGGTGCATTACTATTTTGTTATTTATAAACATCTTTTACTTTATTAACGTAGTGATTGCTTGCGGTCACTATGTTGATTTATTTAAGTTACTGCGGTAGTTTACTATCGCTTCGTCTTCGTTCGGTGCTACGCACCTCTCTCATCCTCGCTAGGGGATATTATTTAATTTATTATTTATTTATTTAAAATCATCTGATTCCAAGGATGTAAAATACTTGGTCACTATTGTTATGATATCTATATCGCTTGATGATGTTGTTATTGCGAAGCAATCTGCTACTGGTTATGCACCTCTATGTATGGAGGTTGCTAACGTTGCAATATATCTTCATCGTGAGAGAACACATGGGTTCTCTAACTACTCTTTCAGGTTATGTCCTGACGACAACTGCTATTATGGTAAGATTCGAGGCTCTGTTCAAGGGCTTGAGCTTGCTATGGCAGATATTGAATTCTTTGGTATTTCTATCAAAGACTTCGACAGATACCTACGTCCTCTTTTAGACGACTAGGTATCAATGCATGTATGGTATGATTACCTAGAGGTTCGATTCCTCTTCATGCAGCTAACTTTAAATCTAAAAGGTTGTGACTTACCACACACATTTATTATGAGAAAATTATCTTTATTACGTGAATCTCTTATGCAGTCTAAGACTGCTGCTACTTCTATGGAAACCTTCAACAACTTAAGGTTTACTAGTCTATCCTCTGCTTATGAACATAAGATTGTTGCTGACAAAATCAACTCAAACAATTACAAAACTATGCTTACTGCTAGTGGTATTGTTTGGGGTGCTGCTATTGGAACTTATGTTGCAGGCTCAACACTACTTGTTGCAGGCGCAGTATTAGCAGGAACTACTGTTGTTGGCACTGCTACTGCTCTTGCTGTTAACAACAGGCGTATTATTAAAAACTCTAATGAGTTTTTGAATAACGGAGATTACATTACTCCTGAGCCTATAACTATTAATCTTTAATCTATAAACTATGTACAATCCTCGTCTTATTATCTCAGCTATGAGAACTTATGGTTGCTCTGCTATTGAAGCTATTCAATGGCTTGGGCAACCTCATGAAAATGCATTCTTATTTACTAACGGCAATGTTCATATTCCAGAGTGCTGGAATACTGATGCCATTTAAAACCTATCTATTATGGATTCTTATTTCCTTGCACAGTTATTACGTCTAAAGATACACCTAATCACTATCAATGATTGTGATGATGTTGTTGCCTACTATACTGAAAAGTTTGTCAATACTGATAAACACGTCTTCATTTATACTCATGGGTACTTCAGTACCAATTCTAATAGTTGGGTTAATAAAACCCATATCGTCACCTCCAGTGAGGATCTTGAGTATCACCTAAAGAACTTTGGTAAATCTTTTTACTAAAAACTATATAAACTATGAATTATAATATTCCTGTTATTGAATTAGACCTATCCATTCGGCTTCTCAATGTGTTAAAGCGTAATGGTATATTCTTTTTGTCTGACATTAAAAACATCGATAATGTTAAATGGCTTGACAAACGTACCAAAGATGAGCTATTGTTAGCTCTCAAAAACTCATAAAAGAGTACCACGTATTAAAGAGTTTCTTGCGTGTCTAAATAACGAAGCCTCTTAACCCTAGCCCTCTTTTGGGGGCTAACATTGCGCGATGTCAAGCGCATTATAAGTGTGACCACATTTATTATGAAAGCACCTGCTTTTAAATCAATCCTAGCTACGGCTATTGGGTATGCCTCTGGCGATGCCCACATTATTGTTCAATCAATGGCTGACGGTATCGTTCGCTTTGAGTCTAAGCTTGTTAACAAGCTGACCAAAGAATCACGTCACGACATTGAAAAACAACGTCATCAGCACACAGTTGAGACACAAGAGCTTGTTAAAGCCACTACTGCTAGAGCTGTAGGCTTTATCGGAGCGATATTCAAAGCTTCTACTAAACCATTAGTTAGTGGTGAGAATATAAATTTCGAGGAAGGACAAACCATTTATGCTCCTGAATCAAATGCGTAACTCTCACAAGGGAGCTATATTATTTATAGCCATCTGTATATTGGCATTCCTAATTGGCAGTTATATCTTAACTGCTACATTCTTTGGAGTGCTAATATTAGTTGGTTTAATAGTGCTCATCGAAAGCATCCCACCTTTACGGTGGTTGATGGCAAAGACCTCAAGAGTCGTAGACATATGCATCTTTGTATTCTCCATTATAGCAATGGCATCTTATGGCTTAAACATCACCGCTGCGCTTACCGTAGCTGGTGTTGGTTACACATTGATATATGCACCCCATTTAAGGGAGCAGAGTATCATTAATAAAAACAAAACTAACCGATCCGCAGCGGCCGGTTATAAATCTAAATTTAATCACAATCCAAAATAAGTATTATTATGAGAACTAAATTCGTACCAGTTACATTAGTAACATCTTCGGACCAGCAAGACGCTATAATGTCTTCAACATTTCCAATCTTCAGCTCTAATGAGTTTAAAGAAACAAGATCTTCTGTCTTAGAATTCTTAGACTCATGTGTCTATATCACTAGACCTATGAGCATACCTAACCAGTATTCTAAATTTATCAATCGATACTTTCCTGTCTCTGAAGCAGGAGTAGAATCACTGATAAAGTTTCGTAAGCATAACCGTCAATCGATTAAGCAACGAAACAAAGGCGCTGTTAAAGCGCAAGCTATGTTTGTTCGTGATATAAAACAAACAGCTTAAAAACAACAAAGCCCAGTTCTACAGAGAGCTGGGCTTGTTTTCATATATGAAGATAATGTCAATAACCTAAAATATATGAACACTACAAATATATGCTATTTATACTTACGAGTTATAACTAGTACTAAAATTCTTTGTGTGTCCATCTACCTAATGGTACATGATATTTACATTCTTTTTTAAGATTATCCATATCAGGCTTTCCAATGTAATGCATTGCCCAAGGTAGTACTACAAAGTATCTAACCGCATCAATGGTATATTCATTCATAAAGCCAATACCTATTAACTTGTTTTTGTCTCGGTGAAATGACTGCTTGTGTTTATAATTATAACTCAAGTAGTCGCCGGGCAAGAACATCTTTTCTACCGTATGACCTTGCTTTGGTCTACGGTTCCAGACATCCCTCAACAGCTTGTTAGAAGTGGCTGATAGTTGATACATATTATCAATCAATTCATCACTGATAACTCGTGCGTACTTACTACTGTATTCTTTGAGAAGGGTTCGGACTATTTGTTGTTTCATATTGCTTATTCTAAGTTATTGACACTACAAATATATATAATTCTCGGTAAGCAAGATCTGTTTACCGTACTACATTTATTAATTAATTATTTAATACATTTATTATGAGAAATTTAAGCTTAATGATTGTCGGATTTAAAATAACTAGCTATGTATCATCAACACGTAAAGCTAATGTTAGCGTGGTCTTCGGAGAAGAAGGAGACTTGAAGCGTAAGCTATTCAAGAACATGACCATTAGTGGTCTATTGCGTTCACGTCTGGATAGACAAACGCAAGGATATGAGGTAGGCACTCAATATTTATCTGTAAACAATAGTACAGATTGGAAAGAGAATCCTTTTCAACTAATTCGCTATGGTTCTAAAGAATCTCCTGAGTACATGCTTGACTGCGTAGATAAACGCAACAGCAGTAAGAAGGTATCTCAAAGCCCTATCGATGGTAGTAATGTTATTACCTATAAGAACAGATGGCACAAGCCAGAGTTTTACTTACGTTACAGAGATAATACTAAAGCTACTGTATAATGAAGCATCTAAATAAGACCGAAAAGGTCTACATAGCCAGCATCGTAGTTATATCTACGGTGCTTGTCGCTGTATGCGCATACAAAATCATTATTCATAATCTAAACATACTCTAATGGCAAAGCCACTATACCGAATACTAAGTCCTGATGGTTTTGATATTTATCAAAACAAGCTATATCTTAAGTCTGAGATTAACGATGCTTATCAAAAATGGAGCGATGGCTTCAAACATCAAGGCTATTATAGTTTATTAAGAACTAAAATACCACTTGACAAACTCAAAGACTATTGTATAATAAATAAAACAAGAGCCAAGCGTTACAAATCTAAAGAGATTTTGAAGCTTGATGATTTGTATGAACTACAAGACTCATTCTGTAGTTCTGGTATTACATTCCAATACAGGTTAACTGCCGGTGAACTTAAATGGGCAAGACATATTAATGGTAAATACCTTATTGCTGATTTTGTTTTCGAAAATATTGACGAAAACAACATACTTACTTTCTGGGATCCTGAAGAACTTAAACAAGTTATCGAGGACGATGGCATGCCTCCGAAAGCTGTAATGCTTTCTGATGATACGGCTTTACAGAAATTATTCTTTTGGTTATCGAACAATTAAATCTTAAACTTATGGAAACTCTATCAATTGTTTTGACAATACTTTACATTTTAATGAACCTCATCTATATGATTAAAAGCCACAGGTTTTTAGGTTGTATTTATGGAAAATACAATTCACCCATACATATTCTTTCATTTGTTCTTATATTAGCATACTTCTATGTGATTGTGTTTCGAACAGATTGGTATTTGTATAATATCATTAGCATTTTAATAGGAGCTCTAATAGGTGCCTGGGCTACATTCTTTGCGAAGCGATTCATAAAACATAACGATCTTGTAGAAAATGCTTATAAGAATTATACTCATATTAAAAAAGATGATAATGAAATTAACAGCTAGGCAAATAATAACCAGCAAGGTCTTACATATCAACGGAACTAATCGCACATATTCAATGACTCCAGAAGGTCAAGTTTATAATCGTTTTACCAAAAAGATTCTCAAAGAGCTTGAGCATTCTTCTGGTAGTGGAAACAAATACGTTTCTATTCGAATAGCAAAAGATAAAACTAGCTTCAAGGTTTATATTGATAAATGGCGTAATGAATTGTTTCCTAAAAACTCATAAAATGAAATACATGCATTCTAAAGCCCTAACTATAGGCAAAAGGATACTAGGGTATCTTTTAACGTCAGGATGGTTTATAATAGCCATCTACTGGATGTCGAGAGCATATATCTGTTAAGATATATTCCTTATCTTTGAATATATTAATATATAAATCTATTCAAAATGAGTGCATCTGCAAGAAAAGATTACGGAGCTGGAGCCGTAATCGACCCTTCACAAGAAACGGTGAAGCGTATTAACAACATGAATAACCCATATAGTGTTCAGCAACTAGGGTTAGACAAAAGTGATGATAACGGAGCATCGCCTAAATACATCGCGATTACATCCGAATCATTAGATGCTTTAACAGCTAACACCAGAGTATTACTTGGTAACCGAGAGGGAGTTGTTAAAAGCGTAAATACACCAGTGGCAACGCTAGTGGATTGTGTTATCACTATTCGTGATAAAGAAAAAGTTGATATTGACACAACCTACACAAAGGCTGAACTGTTGGCATCACCAATTATATTCTTTGCGACGAACGCATAGAATACATTTTAACTTATGAATTAAGCTACCATTCTTTGGTGGCTTTTTTTATGCAATAAATTATAGCAATGAGTCAAACAATTAAAAAGTTAGATCTTCTCAATGAGAAGACAACAGTAGACAACTACCCTTACGGTAGAAAACAATGCGAAATGACATTCGCAGTTGAGCATAAAACAGGTAAAGGATTTCGTACTTGGAGACAATCCAAGAACCCTACAACTGGTAGATTAAACAAACCAAAGCTTAGTACATACTACAGTTTCTTGGCAATGTATATGAATGAAGATAATCACGTAAAATATTACGCGAATAATATTCGAGGTATTGATGATGTTAAAAATCTACAGCAATGGCTTAAAGTACACGCTGATCAGATTAATTTAACAGACGAAGAATCACAAACCTTATGGTGTACCATTGTAGCATCGTATAAAATTAGCATGGCTTGGTTCGACTGCAAGGAGGGATTTACTATTAAAGATGCACTAGAGGCTTCCCCAATCAAAGACCTCATCACTTGCTACGGTTCTCATGCACCTATCCAACAATTAATTGATGTAGAACTAGACCGACCTGAAATGGAGGCTATGCGTAAAACTAAATCGTAAAATGAAAAACCTCATAATAGTTTTATTGTTTACTTGCATGCAAGTAATGCAATCACAGAATGCTGTTGGTTTTAGCGCAAGCTTAGACAACAAGCTGACATTCCTAGAAGACAATCATGGCAATATGCCATTTACTCTTGACTTATCTACAAAGATGTCGCTACAAGGGTATCAGAAAAAGCTAGGTTACTTACAAATTGCTATTAAATATGAATATGCAGATTTGTCTAGTGGAGACTTCCATAGATATGCAGCAGAAGTAGGATACGTATTTACCAATGGAGCATTAGGATTAATGCCTTCGGTTGGTTACGGATTTATAGGGCGCGAAAATAGAGGCTCTACTCAATCTTGGGAGTTTGGTATAATGCCATCGTTCTTAATAATCCCTAACTTAAAGCTTATTGTTGGATTTGTTTGGACAGAGAGAACAGACCTTCTAGGTCAATACAGATTTAATATTAACACAGGCTTACAATTTGATATAGCCTTAAAAGACTACAGATAACTATGGACAATTTAATATTTATATTAATAGCAATAATATCATTCGCGTTAGGCTTTACAGTAGCCTCAAGAATGATGAGAGAAAGAATGGAAGAATCTATTGATGCTTTAGACGATTACTATCTTAAGGAAAACCAGAGCTTGATCAGTAAGCTCCATAAAATGAGATTGAGAAGAAATGAAATAGTATCATTTGTAGACAGCAGTGAGTTTGCTGACCTGCTCCATAAGTTTCGACATGGAGACAGGGCTAACATTAAACAAAATGCTGACAGATTCAGAGCATTAAAAATATCATTAATTTCTAAACTAAACGATTATAATGAGAACTGAAACGATAGTGATATACGAGTTTCATGAGCTTGACATACCTGTTCAACAAAGTCTTGTTGATAAAGTTGAGGTATCCACTGAGTTTATATATCAAGACGCAGAAGAAACTGTCAAATCTTTTTGTAAAGCATTTGACGTTAAAACACACATAAACAATTGGCTTCAATTTGCTTGTTGGAATCCTTATCTAGATCACGAATATGAACAAGAAGTTTGTGAGCTTACAGGTATGCGATTAAGAACATATCTAATTAATAACTATGGACATGTTTTGTACAAAGGTAAATACTATGGTAACCTTTCTAAAACTCATAAAAATGGAACTCCTATACTTGTATGTAAAGCACATCCGGCTGGAATGAGACATATCAAAAGATATTCAAAAGTTATTTTTGAAAGAGATTGTAGTTTAACTGGAGTTTGTTATGACATTTCTATAATGAAACCAATTTATAATTTCATTGACAACCCTAATGAAGTTGATACTATCGATGTATTATTTGACAATTGCTTCACTTCACTTGAAATAGACATTAAAGGTCAAGAAGATTATTATCATACAGATGATGCTAAAGCGGAGCAAGTAGAGATTAACGATAACGAATATTTAAAAGATGGAACAATATGGATAAACGAATAGTAAATTTTCTAGGATTTAATTGCATAGTACAAATAGGTGCTTATGGCAATGGTAGAATGGCAATATCATTGGTGTCTAAAAAAGACCATGAACCAGTGGCTACAGCAACAGTAAACTTGCCGGCCGAACCTATTATGGGAGGTCATGTTTTCATTAAAGATTATTCTGAAAACAAAGGAATGCTTGATGCATTAGTTAGTGCTGGTATTGTTATTTTTGACGAGCATGACCAGCATGCAATTGATACAACAGGACGAAGTGACATGGCTTGGATGGTAAAATATGTACCACCAGGACAAATACCTAAACCACCTAAAGCAGAATCAATTCCAAGTCCTGAAACCTTTTTAAAGACATTAGGTTTTAAACCATATATAAATGCTTTTCCTGATACACATCAATGGAAAGTTCATGATAATTATATGGACAATGAGTTTTGGATTGTACATGATATTGAGATTCTAATGAAAATAGCATATACTGATTCAACTAGAAAGGATCAACAAGCATTTGCTAATCTTGTTTCTAATATGCCCAACCTAATTGCATGCACAGAAATATTGCATGACATACAATATGTTGGTGCCGAGAAAGAAAACTTAGTGGGCCTAATGGTTAGAAACTTTCTAATAGAACTGGGTACTATTAAAAAATGATAAAATATGAAGAATGACACTTAATTTTACAGATGATACTGTATATAACTATGAACCTGGGAGCATTGACAACATACGTCGTATGCTCCCTAAGTTATATGAGGAACAAGTTGAAGATGTTCTTAGAGCTGAAAACAGATACCTATCAGGTGGAAAAGGATATCTGTTCACAAATGGAACAGGTACCGGAAAAACCTATGTAGGTCTTGGTGTAGCTAAGAGATTTTGGGCTCAAAACAAAAGAGATATATTGATTGTTGTTCCAACAGAACAGAAGTGTATTGACTGGATTTCAGAAGGTAGTGTTTTAAACCTTACGATATCTATGCTCAAAGACACAAACGACGGAGGTAGTTTGTTTTGCGTAACTACTTATGCAAACTTCTACCAGAACGATGCATTGATTATGAGAAATTTTGATTTAATAATATATGACGAATCTCATTATTTGAATCAGAACCAACAAGGCAAAGAGACAAGCTACCTATCTAAACACAAGTTAATATCAAAGCTACCATCTGCTTGCAAGGAGTTAGCAAAGGGTGTTATTTCAGAATACCCGCAGTTTAATGATGGTGATGATTATGAAACTTGGAGATGGCAATTAGATGCTTGGAACAAACAGCTTACTCACCATACTGTTAGTCTGGTTGGTAGTACTAAGGTTTTGTTTCTATCAGCAACTCCTTTTGCTTATCACAAGTCTATTAAATATGCTGATGGTTGTTTGTTTGATATAAACGAAACCATTAACGAAGGTTATAAGGATCATCCTTCATACAATGAGCCAGTAGGCTTTGACAATTTCCTTGTACAAAACTTTGGATATCGTATGCGTTACAATAAAGTGACCATACCCGAAAGTGGTGTAGATGTAAATCTTTTAGAACGACAGTTCTTTGAGAAACATAGAGAAATGGGTGTAATGTCTACAAGAGTTTTAAAGCTTGATGTAGATTATTCTAGAGATTTCATAACCGTAGAAAGTGAGATAGGAACTTTCATTAATAGTGGTATGGAACTTTTTCATCATTCAGATTTCAGAGAGAAATATAAATACTTATCTGAAGTTGCAAGTAAAAAATACAATTACTTGTATGTGAATCAACTTTTAGAAGCTGTTAAAGCTCAAGAAGTAATTCCACGAATTCAATCTCATTTAAACTTAGGAAGGAAAGTTGTTATATTTCATGGATATAATAACTCCGTAGTATCACACCCATTTCATTTCGATTTAGACAAGCTTCTTACATCTGACACTGAATGGATGTTTTCTTTGATTACCAAAGAGATTGCTCGTTTCAATATGGAATATCCTGAATATGTAAATCTTGACTTATCTAGGTTAGGAAACACCAGAGAAGTTATCTCTAGTGCATTTTATAATATGAAGCAATACAATGGTACTGTTTCTAAAAAGAAACGGAAAGATTACATAATTGACTTTAATCATGGAGAAACCTATTCTATTCTAGTACAAACTAGAGCAGGTAGAGAAGGTATATCACTACATGATACTGTTGGTGATAAACAGCGTGTTCTTATCAATCTAGGGCTTCCAGTCGCTCCTACCGAAGCTATTCAAACCGAAGGTAGAATATACAGAAGTGGAAGCAAGAGCGATGCTATCTATGAATACATAACGCTTCAAACTAATTTTGAGCGATATGCATTTGCAACCAAGATAGCAGAGAGGTCACGTACTGCCGAAAACCTAGCTATGGGTAACTTAGCTAGGGATTTACATACTGGCTTTACCGAGGGTTACTTAAACTCTCACTATGAACCTCCTACCTTAGACCAAGGTAAAGGCGGTAAAGAATCAGATAGGCAGTTGCTAGACATTACAGATTTCGATAGAGCAAAAACATATTATTTTGCTAAAGGAAAGAAAACATCTAGTAATAAGTCTAGAGAAGGTACAGATTACTATGCGACTCCTGAGCCATTAGGATATAAGATGGCAGAGTGGTTAGATATTAAAGCTGACAAACGAGCATTAGAACCTAGTGCTGGTCATGGTGCAATCGCGAGATGGTTTCCTGAACACTGTAACAATACATTTATTGAACCTAGTTATGACTTACAATCACAATTAGTTATCAATTCAGGAAAAGCAAGAGTTATTCAAGACAGTTTTGAGAACTTTAATAATCATAACAAGTTTGAGTACATAGCAATGAATCCTCCTTTTGGACAAGCTGGTAAAACAGCTATGGAGCATATTGACAAAGCTGTTACTATGCATATGTTTCGATATAGTCAAGAAGGATCTAAGTTGCTTGCTATCGTGCCTCAAGGTAATTCAATGCAAAAGAGATTAGATGCTTTTTATGAAAGCGTTCTCTTTGATGATTTCATAATGACAGGTGAAATTATATTACCTAGTTGCACATTCTCTAGAGCAGGAACTAATGTACATTGTAAAATAATACGAATAGTACATAAAAATACTCCTGGTGCAACATACAATCTAAAGTCAAAGGATTTTAGTTACTGTAAAGACATCGGAGAATTCTTCGATGAAATAGAACATTTTAATTTTTAGAAATTATGGCAAATACATTGAATAGTAGAGAATCTATAAAAGGATTTGATTTTGAATATAGTAAAGAACATAACTTCTACGAGTGTAGAGGTGAAGTGATGTACGACGATGACCACGATCAAATGCCTGAACCAGCTCTTTGGAGAGCTGCTGGAATATTAATTGAAAGACTAAAAGAAAGAGGTATCCAATCTCTTCGTAATCATTCTGAAAAAGGATGGGTAGAAGTTTTAATAAATGATTAGTGGTTCTGATATCTTATACCTTCAAATAAACAAGAAGGTCATTGTATTGAATCACCAATGCAAAACAGAAAACGGTATTGAAAGTGATGAAGATTTTACTGTCTCTAAAATAATAGGGAATTATGAACAACTGGAAATAGTAAACCAGTACAATCAAAAATATATTATTAATCCAAATCAAATAATAAATAATATATATGGCAAATAATATAGTACCAAGTCCAATGAGTGATGCTTTTCACGATTGGCTAGAACAATGCCCTAACGGATGGGTTCGATTAGATGTTCATGAAGATTGGGTAGATTATCAATTTGATATAAAAGAAAAATAATTATGGCAATAGAAATTAAAGTAGACGAGAAACGTGAAAGAATAATTTTCGGAATTGAACACATCTCTGACGAAATGATTGACTTCATTGATAAGCTAGTAAGTATGCCTAGCTTTCCAAACAAGAATGACCTACGAGTACTTGCCGGTATTGAAGATAAAGACTGGCGCGTAGACACTGCAACTCCAATCGATTACTACCGAAGAATTGAAGAGCTATACCCTAACTTTAATAAGGGTAATATGGTTTATGATTATAGCGAGCCTAATACATATGGGGCAATGCTTAACGTAAACGATTTGCTTGCTCATGCAATTATTAAACTTTGTAAAACAAACTAGCATGCACTACACAACGGTACATATCGATGTAGCTGCTCAAAAAGCAGAGCAGTGGAGAAAAGAAGCACAAGCTGAGGTAGACGAGCAAAAAGAAATGCTTAGTCTAGCTATTGCAGAGATCTGGGAACTATTAAGCCTAGAGTCATTTAGAGGTTACAGTGATATCGAAGATATAGCTAGTAGCTACGGAGTTTCAGAAGAAGATTTAATCTTCGGTTTAATTTAAAATTATAACTATGTTCTACGAAGGAAGAGTAAATCAAATATGGAATATTGATGGAGATGAAATATTATCAGTATTAGGACAAGGACAAGAAGTAGAATTGAAGCATGTTAAAAAGAAAGATGGAACTCCATATCAGGCTGGTCTATATGCTGAGATTTTATATGTGTTCGAACATAACGGCAAAAAATATGCTTTTGCAAACGATGCTAGTAGCTGTAATGGAATTGTAGAACTTGCTATACTAGATTTTGATAAAATGATTCAAATCGAAAGCCTAACAATTGGTTGGGTTAAAGGAGATAAGCTAAATTCTATATTAAGCTGTTGCGATAATCCTATGCTTTCTAGAAAAGTTGATATTACATTCGACGAATCAGGGAAAGTAACCAGACAACCCGAAACATACTTTGAGTGTGGTTGTTGTGGTGAAGGATTTAAGAGTACTGCTAAACTACAAGCAATACACGATCAAGACATGGGTTATGGAATCTGCGAAGATTGTGAATGAAACTCCTAAACGATGTTTCCTTGTTGATGGCAAGAGAGTAAGTATCATAACTTCCACCTCACATACATACAATGTGAGGTTTGTGAAGTCTGGTATATTCATGGATGTAAAGAAGTGCTACGTAAAGACGTGGTACCCTAAACCCAAGAAGGTAATACCAAAGAAACCAATTATTAAAACCGAGATTAAAAACTCACAAACTGAATTAAAATTTTAATACAATTTATTATGGAAAAATCTGAATATTTAAAAATGTTACGATGGCCGGAGGCTGAATGGGATTTACTAACTGCTGAAGAAGCTGTACCATTTGTGACCCTTGATGGTCATACTAACAACATGTATGCTGTTGGTGACCCACAAGGAAAAAAGGCATTCGGTTCTGGTGCATTCGTTGTTAAAAAAGAATGGATTGCAAAGAACCTTACTCCTGTTACTAATACAGAAGTAGTTGTTCCACCACCTCCTGTTGAGGAAGTTATTGTTCCTGCATTGTCAGAGTTCTTGAAAGCTCGTATTGCCAACCTCATCAAAATAGGATGGGAACAAATGGATAATTCCGATATGCTTGTCAATACACCTGTAGATGGTGAACTGCTTACATATACGCAGATTGATGATATGGACAATCCAACTTGGTTTTCTAGGATTACACCTAAGCCTAATCCAGTAGCGGAAGTTGTTGAGGTTATTAAAGAGGTTGTAAAAAAAGTAGAGGAAGCACCAGTAGAAATAACTATTGATGCTCCTACAATGTCTAGAGTAAAAAGACTATTGGCTTTGGATCCTTCTTACAGACTTACAGACGACCAAGAAGAAGTTGTTTTTGGTGTCAACAAATCCGTAAAAGTTTCAGTCGTTAAGGTTATGCCTGATTCAGTATTTGAGAACTTGCTTCAAAAATATCTTCCAACAACTGTTGAGACTGGTAATTCTATTGCTGAGAGAATAAAAGACTCAGCTGCGAAAGTAGAAGCCAAAGAAAAGATTGCTAAAATTGCTAAGGCTTCTGGTATTCCTGATTCCAATATTGTGATAGCATCTCCTAAGCCATTGCCTTCAATTGATGCTGTTGATGAACCATACGTAAAAGCAACTCGTAAAAACGTGTTTGAATATCGCAAAGGTGTTTTAGTAGAATGGGGCTATACGCATGTGCCTGAGAAAAATCACATTAGCTTTGGTGGAGTAGCAATTGATGATAAAGAGCTTTCCGAACTATTAGTTCCAGATTGGGAAATATTACTGAATCGATGGAGACCTAAAGCAGAACCAGTACCGGCTAGTATTCCAGTTGTAGATGCAGAGGAAGTTGAGCCAATTCCTAGCGAAATTATTGAAGAGCAAGCTGCCGATATAACAGAGTTTGAGAATAGAGCTCATGCTGCCAATGCTAAAGCTGAAATTGAGAACGAAGAAAAAGCCTTGGAAGCCCTTCGTGAAAATCGTATTGAGGAACTTGCACGTCATGGATTTGTGTATCATGAAGAAAATGATTTATTCGAACATGAAGCTGACCAAGATTTCAAACCTAATTGTATAGAAGTTGAAGGTGAGGCTGCTTGGGAAAAAGTTGTTGTTGATGCTAAACAAATTAATGATGCTCATAATCTTGCTTTAGAGGAAGAGAAGTATCGTGAACTTGAGAAAGATAATCTTCTTGATGAAAAAGTAATCGATGGTACTGATCTGCTTGAAAAGAAAGAAGCTTCTGTTTCTGATGGAGTTACAACTTCTGTTATTGTTGAAGGACATATAGATGAATTAATTAGTCCTCTTCCAAATAAGGAAAGAATGCTTGAGCAATTCGAAGTTCTTGACCAGGTAATGAATGCGGCGAAAACTTTCAAAGAAGTTTACTATGCAGTTCATTTAATTAAGCTGACTCTTGAAACAGATGAAATTCCATCTAAAAAGATAGCAGCTATCAAACGAGCAGTTAGAAAACTGTAGTTATTAACTAGCGGGGGTTTCGGCTCCCGCTTAATACATTTATTATGGCAAAAGGAAACAAAGGAACTCAGAACTTCCAAGATGAAGTTGAGTCACATTTAGAAGAACGAGCTTTTAAAGAACCATTGTTCGCAAAAGCTTATGCTAACAAAGATAAGAGCATTGACAAATGCATTGCTTATATGCTAAATGAAATCAAAGCAAGCGGTAAGCAAGGTTGGACAGATAACGAAGTATTTAGCTTGGCTATACATTATTATAGCGAGCCCAATCTTAAGTCTGGCTCTAAACCAACAGGAACAATTATAATCAATCATCACGTAGAGCTTACTGATGCTGAAATAGCTAAGGCTAAGTCTGATGCTAAGATTCACATTACTAAGACTGAGGAAAGCAGTCTTAAAAAAATAGCTATGGATAAAAAAGCTGAGGAGATAAAAAATAATTTAACTCCAGATGATATTGCTCTAGCTAAAAAGAAAGCTCTTAAAGAAGTTGTTGAAGAAACTAAAACAGCTATGACAACTAAGACCAGTAAGAAACCTATCCAATCGCTTGCTGAAAATGCAGCTATGGATTTATTCGCAACAGATGAAAGCAAGGACTAAGAATCAAAAAGTAGTAGTTGCTTTAGATAGCAAGGTTAAGAAGATTGGAAAGCGTGTTCATAATTGGGCAGAGAAAAACGTAATGTACAATCTTGGTCACAGATACAAATCTGGTACCGTTAATTGTTTGAAGTGTGGAAACCATTGGAAGTCTAATTTCTCTCAGGCTTGGCAAGAAGAAGTAACTGGTGATAAATGTCCAAAGTGTAAAAGTGAGCTTAAAATTACTTCTACAATGAAAAGGACTAATGATCAGTCAGCTTATTATACTGTTATTGAAAAGGCCGGTGACTATCAATTGATAAGAACCTTTCAGATTAACAGCAAGCTTAAATGTAAAGAGGCTGCTAAGTATTATCATATTGAATGCTTTCGTGTGTATATCCGAAAAGATGGCAAGCGAGAAGTTATCGCTAGGCTTAGGTCTGGTAATGGATATTACTGGGGATATTGGCAAGGTTGGATGGAACTTAGACAGCCAAAAGTTATTGAAAATAAATACTCAGACGAAGGATTGCTATATCCTAAATGGGATATACATAAGCATGTTACGCAAGCTGGCTTCGATGCGTATACCTACGAAGAGAATAAATATACCGCTTGTAAACTAATGTGGATACTTCTTACTTGTATTCACATGGAAACAATTGATAAGACTCCGGGCTATAATAAACTGTACAAATACTGTTTCCATTACCCTGAACAAATTCAAAAGTATTGGGCTACAATAAAGATATGTATTCGTAATAAGTACATGATACCTGAGCCTAGAACTTATATGGATATGATTGAAGCGTTGAGTTATCTTAAAAAAGATTTACGCAATCGCCACTTTGTATGCCCTGATGATTTGCAAGAGCAACATAACTTCTGGATAGCTACAGCTACTCGTGTTCGTCGAAAACATGAAGAGAAATTATCTAAAGCTAAAAAACTTGCTTTGATTGAAAAACAAGCAAAGGAGATTGATAATTTTGAAAAGAGAATGGTTAAATTCGCTGACCTGAAATTTGAGATTAAGAACCTTAAGATACTTCCACTACTCTACATAGATCAAGTGAAAAGTGCTGGTAAAGAATTACACCATTGTATTTACCAAACGACAAGCTACTGGCAGGACGAAAATAATCTATTGCTTGGGGCATACCTCAACGATAAGTTAATTGAAACGACTCAGTACTCTTTGTCAGAAAAAGAAGTGCTACACTCTTATGGCTTATTGAATAAACATTCTGTCCGTCATAATACGATTGTAAAAACTATTAACAAACAAAAAGACAAGATTTATGCTTGTTTAAAATAAATTAAAAAAATATGGGATTTTTTAGTTGGATTACACAAGACACAAAGGTATCAATACCTAATGTGCACAGCAGTCAGTTACCTTTAGCAGAAGTCACTATGACAGACAACAAAGGAAACAAATGGACTGAAACAGATTACAACGGTTACGGTATTTTTGGAACTAAGGATTACTACGAATTAGTTGCAGAAATGAACGGTAGAAAAACAAGAGATGAAGGAATTAGGATTGCTTTAGGAATTGGTGGTGTAATGCGTTTAAAAGACCATCATATTATTCTTGCACAAGGCGTGCATTTCTTTAACTGGAGTATGGATATTATAGCAGAAAATAAAGCCGCAAATCAGTTGTTACAAACTGATGGTTGGGTTATGATTAAAGTGAAAGAACCTAATGCTGTCTTTCCAAATTTAAACGAAGACCCAAATATCGATTGGGTAGATTCTAAACCTAAAGATTGCCCTTATCAGGGCTTCTTTTATTAAATAAATCGACATGAAGAACAGATATGGAAATAAAGCGGGTTGTCATAGCCCGAAAAGAACCCTTAAGAATTTGAAATATTTAAGAAAAAATACTGGTTTGGATATCCTAGACATATCTTGGCATAACGACCTAGTTGATTCATTAGAAATTTCAATATTTGACTTACATATTTTCTTGCCTAATAGTCATAAACAAGATGATGATAAGGAATTGTTCAACACTTATTATGTAAGTATAAATAGCAGATACGGAAGTTCAGACGAACCACTTTTTTGTAATACAGATATAGACTTACTTGTTAAATATTTGAAAAAATTAATAAAGAAATCAAAAAGATTTGTCCTACTACATAGCGTAGGAACTTGGATTGATAAAATAACAGGTAGAACTTCTGGAGCTTTAATAGATGTTGGATCTGGAGATTCTGATGAGGTTGTTGATGTACATAATTTTATGAATGATTCAATGTCATTAACTGATGATGATATCTCCGAAGATTGGGTAGACTCATTAAGTGATGAAGACCATAAAATTATAAGTCAAATACTTTTAAGTGGCTTAAAACCTATTTTTAAAAACCATCTAACTTTGTTTAATGGTAGGTTAGAAGTTAGACGAAAGTTTATAGATTATGTTGATTGGGAACAAATATGCCAAGATTATAACCTAAAGCATGGTGACTTAGCTCCTGAACAACATATGCGTATTGAAATGATTATTAAACAATATATAAATCAAAATAATGGAGATAAAATTGTATAAACAAATATGAGTAATTCCATACCACCTCCACCACCACCAGGCGGAGGTAAAGACCCACCTAAAAGAAAAGAGTTCATTCCTAAACCTAGAGCGCCAAGCATAACTGATACTGGTCATATTCCACCTCAAGCAGTTGATATGGAAAGAGTGGTATTGGGTGCGTTAATGGTAGACACTAGAGCTTGTGCTGAAGTTGTTAAACTTTTAGACGAGAAAGTGTTTTACCATGAACCTCATCGATTAATATATACTGCAATCAAATCCTTGTATGATACAGGGCTTGGTGTAGATATACTAACAGTGTCTCATGAGCTGACTCGTAGAGGAACTTTAATAGCTTCTGGAAGCGAGTACTATTTGATTGAATTAACTCAATTGATTGGTAGTGCTGCACACGTTGAATATCATGCAAGGATTGTCTTACAGAAGTTTGTACTTCGTGAGTTAATTATAATGTCTAGAGAAACAATACATAAATCTCTACATAACGATCCTGATATATTCAAATTAACCGAAGGAATTGAAAATACCATTGCATACATAAATACAGTGGCTATCAATCCTGATGGGATTCAACAGGCTCTTATTACACCAGAACAAGAACTTACTGAAAAACTACTAATGCAACGTCGAGGGGAAACTCCGGGCATAGCTTTAGGTGTTTCAGAGTTTGATGATTGGTGTGGAGGTTGGCAGAAACGAGAACTTATTACTATAGGAGCAAGACCAGGAATGGGTAAAACCACTATTGGAATAGCTGCTGCGGTAACAGCTTCCATTTCTAAAGGTCATGACACAGCATTCTTTTCATTAGAAATGTCTAAAATAGATGTGATGAATAGAGTTGCTGCTAGACTAACAGGAATTGAATTTAGTAAGATAAAAGGAGGTAAGTTAACTGACGATGAATTTAAGCAAGTCTTAGCGACTTATAAGTTCATTGATGAAAGTAAGCTGCATATCCACGACACTATGGAACATAAGAACTTCCACGAGCGTATAATTAAAAAGATACGTGAGTTGGTTTCTAATGGTACCAAGTTAGTCTTTATTGACTACGTTCAATTAATGAAACTTGTTAGGGCAACAACAGATCGGACAGGTGATTTGTCAAAAATTACCAGAGAACTGAAAGGTCTTGCTAATGAATTGAATATTCCTATTATCATCTTCGCCCAGCTAAATAGAAGTTTGGACGGTAGAGGCAATGGTGATGGTACTACAATACCATTCCTAAAAGATTTAAAACAATCTGGCTCTATTGAAGAGGATAGCGATACGGTAATATTCATTGTTAGACCAGCATACTATAAACAGCAGAAATCTCTTGGGATTACATTGCCTACACATGTATTAGGTGAAACGCAGTTTATTGTAGCTAAAGGCCGAAACATTGGTGTTCGAAGTTTCAAGACTTTCGTAGACTTTCTTAAATTTAATTTCTGTTCTTATTCTGATATGGATTTTTAATTCATTACATTTGAAGTTGTATAACACATATATATATTCAAATGACAAAAAATGAAATTGGAGATTTAGTCTCAAAAGAAACAGGAATCGATAAAGATACTGTTCGAAAGGTGTTTAATGGCATTATTGCTGTTATTCAAAAACAATTATTATTTGGGATTGACTGCAAGATACATGGGCTTGTTAATTTTATGAAAATAAGAAAAGAAGCTTATTCTTGCAGAAACCCCCAAACTGGAAAACAAATTGACTTACCGGCTAGGTATAACGTCAAGGTTGTTGTTTCCAAAAACTTCCAAAAACTTATTAAAGAGCAAAAAGTATATTAATGGGTAAGAGGTTTAAACTTCCGTTTAAATTAATGCCGAATGAGGATTACATAGAATACCTCCATTCTTCCGTTTTTAATACTGAACACTTTAATAAACACATTGATTTAACTGCAAGTAGTTTAGATATACATAGGGATATCGTTTACGATGTAGTTACATCTTATTGGATTGATATTGCACTGGTGATTAATGCCTACCATAAAAAGGCAACTAAAATTAATATTTATGGGTTCTTTTCTTTAAAGATATTAAAAGGAACTCACTATTAAAACAATTTCGTTATGAGCACAAACACAAGTTTTACAGCACCGAAAGGTAGTTCAAACAAATTAGATACTGATAACATTCCAGCTGGAATGCATCTATGTACTCTATATGGACTAGCTGATATCGGTACACAAGATGGTGGAAACTATGGACCAAAACACAAAGTTAATTTAGCGTTTGAGTTTCCTACTCAAATGAGACAGTTTTACGTAGACGACCCAATGAAGCCAAGTTGCATTTTTACAGATGAAACGTTTTCAATGGCTTCTAAATCGAATCTGCGTAAGAGATACGTAGAGCCAATGATTTCAAGACAGCTAACAGATACGGAGGCTGATAACTATGACTTTGGTACATTGCTTGGAAAAAGCTTTATTGCTACCATTACAATCTCTTCTGATGGGCAATGGTCTAATATTGCTTCTTTAGTTCCTTTAGATGCAACCAATATGCAATTTGCTGGATTAACAACTCCAGAAGTTGCTGGGATAAATGACAAGTATTTCTTTCATTTATCTAATGGATTTGAATCTGAGAATTTCAAAAATCTCCCTAAGTTTATTAGAGAGAAAATACAATCTTCTCATGAAGGTCAAGCTCATAGAGCTTCTGGTGGTGTATTTGCTGAGCCACCTAAGAGAGATTTTCAGGCAGAAAACGCATCACCTACTTTAGTATTAACAGCGAAAGCAACAAATACGCTTGCAGAGTATAAAGCAGGTAATTGGACTGATGCTTTATTAATACAAGAAGGATTGGCAGTAATGTCTGGTGCGGTTGCACCTCCAACATCTACTCCAGCAGCACCACCTCCTGTTGCTCCACCTGTTGCGCCTCCTGTTGCTCCACCTGTTTCTCCTCCTGTTGCAGCAGCACCAATAGCACCACCTGTATCAGCACCTCCTGTTGCTCCTACACCTCAACTTCATATACACGTTATGCCTGATGGTAGAAAATGTATTATGAATGATACAACTGCAAATATAGCAGCTTGGATTGCAGAGCAATGGACACCTGAGACATTAGTGTCAAATGGATATGCTGTTTTTCAGTAAGAACTAGTGGGGCTATACCTCGCCCGCCTGTTCTAATTCCAAAACCTCTTGTGAAGGTGGTGGCTTTGCCGCCGCCACCTCCACTATTGAGGAAAGAGATATCTGAAGATGATATCCCAGAGGATGAGAAGACAGTATTCGATATGACTACTGAAGAATTAAATAACCTGCCCCCTAATGGGCCTCATCAAGATCCACCTTTTTAATGCATTTATTTATAGCAAAATCTGATAAGGGAATAATAGTACCTGTTGAAGAAAACAAATTGATTTTTTGGAATAAACTGCTTGGCGATTATGAAAAGCAAGACATGTGTTTTAAAGTTACTATTGAGTTAGTTGGTAAAAATATTAACCAGGCTCAACAAAAACTTTATAATGCATTTATTATTAGGGCTTCGGAACATTATGGAAACTCCTTTTATGAAATGGAAACAATGCTTCATATCCTGAAACCTATGGATATAAATAAGAGAGCTATTTCTGTTGAGAGATGGAGTACAACGCAGTTGAATGCTTTTATAGACAAAGCTAATTCATTGTTATTAGAAGTAGATTCAACCTTTAAATTTTAAACCCGATGATATATTTGATTATAGCGCAAATAGCTCGTGGGGCTATTGTTTGGACTACAAATGCTTTAGCTAGGAAGATACTTAAAACGGTTGTCGTTGGTTCGATAACATTCTACCTAGTGGAGAGAGTTAAGAAGCAAAAGCAAATCGATGAAAAACGTAGATAAAATAACTCCTACAAAAAGTCAAAAAAAATTAATTCATAAGTTCAAAAAGTTTTTTGAAAGTTCTGAAAAATATTTTCTTTTAACTGGTAAGCCGGGCGTTGGTAAAACTACGATTGTACAAATAATATTAGAGCATCTTATAAAGTTGGATCGTGAGAACGACAATAGAGATAACCCTAATGTTGCGGGAATAACATTAGCTCACCGAGCAAAGAACGTGCTTGGTGAGTTTGTTCCCAATGTATTTACTTTTGCTAAGGCTTATGGAATGAAAGAGCTTTACGACGATAACGGAGCTAGAAAATTTGTATATGATAAGTATGCAAATGATAAGGGAGTTGTTGGCGATAAACAGGTTCCAGCATTTGTACACGATGAGGTGTCACAATACACTAAGGAAATGCTTGGAATAGTAATGGAAAGAACCAGTATGTTTTCTAAAGTTATTTTTATAGGTGATATTGCTCAACTACCTCCTATAGATGCAGAAGGAGAAATGGAAGTAGACGAAGATTCACCTGTATTTGATTTGGACTTACCAGATTATTGTAGACATGAACTTACAGAGCGTGTTCGACAAAAAGAAGGTAATTCTCTTCTTGATTTAACTGATATTATCCGAGAGGAAATACTAGGAGGTCAAAGCATTCAAAGAATGATGCATGCTATCTCAGAACCAATAATGAAAGATGGAAAAGGATTTGGACATATTACATATCCTGATTTCCTTAATCATTATGAATCTAGAGATCCAGAAGATACAAGACTCATTGCTTGTAGAAACAAAACAGTAAAATACTTTAATAATAACATTAGAGATTACCTTTTCAGAAATCCAACCGAAGCTGTAATCAATGATGATTTTATATGTATGACTGACAATTTTAAGGGAAATTGTCCACCGCCAAACCAAGGAACTTTTTATTTATATAATTCTGATTCTTTTAAGGTTACTGGTGTCCATACTAAAGTTGTGTCATTTAATACCTCTATTAAAAAGTATTACATAGAATGCTTTCAAAGTGGTATTTTAAATGATGTTTACAAGATGTTTTTAACTCCAACTCCAAATGGATTTATTGAGTACCAAAAAGCTTTAAATGAACTTGGTTCAGCTTGTAAGTCTCGTAAAATGAAGTGGTCTGAATTTTGGGATTTTAAAGATAGTTTTTGTCAATATACATATGGTTATTGCATAACTGCCTATAAAGCTCAAGGGAGTACTTTTAAAACTGTTTATGTAGATATCAACGATATACTTATGACTGGTCCTCTTACGCCAAAGAGGGCATTGCAAACTGCATACACAGCTATTTCAAGAGCTCAAGAAGATGTTTACTTTTTAAAAGGAAAAAGATGATTGATTACACAACTCCGTTCTTAGCCCCTAAATACAAAGAGGAAAGAACACAGCTAGATTTTAGTGATAAGGTTGCATTGCTTGATGCAGATAAGTGGAAGCACTTGGCTTGTATCAAAATGCATAGTGAGATTGAAATCGGGAAAAAACACAGTAAGAAAAGGCTTCATGAGATTGTCAATGAATATCTTGAAAAAGATGTTTTTGAACGATTTAAAGCTAAGTCTTATGTGTTTTGTTTCTCAGCACCTAGAGCTAAGACATTCCGTAACGGTATGGCTCAGGAGAAGAAGTATAAAGGCAATAGAGATAACACTGAAGATAAACAGTATTACATTGAGAAGTACGATGATATGGCAGAAGTATATACATATATACGCTCTAGATACACAGTATTACTTTATGATGATATTGAAGCTGATGATTTGCTTTCAATGTTACAGCTTCCAGACAAGACCTTTATCTATTCAACTGATAAGGATCTGAAACAAGTTCCGGGCTTTCACTATAACATTAAACTTCATCTTCTAGAACTTACAACTCCAGAAGAAGGTATTTCTCTTTTAATTAAGCAAGTACTTAAAGGTGATGTTGTAGATAATTTTGGAGGTCTCAAAGGATTTGGAGAGAAGGCTTTAGAAAAGTTTGAAGAAGAAACTGAAGGGCAAAGTCCTCAATTATTACTTTTTCAGGCTATTCAAAAGTTTATTGATAAGTTTGGTCTAACAGACGGTATTGATACATTTGTAGAAATGTGGTCAATAGCTTCTATGAAAATCAATAGAGGCGCTTATCTTCAGGAGAAATATGCTTCTGCATTTATGACCGTCAAAGGACTTACTGATGATTAACCTTATAGTAGCATTAAAGTTACATGAAGTCGGCCCAGACAACTTTATACTTAGTGGCATCGAAGATGATGATACTGGTAAGTGGTCTGCGGCTATCTTCGAACTAACAAGTGATTACTGTTTAGGAACTACTCTATACGCTTTAGATACATATATCTTTAGAAGTAGAGCTTCCGCAGTTGCAGAACTTCAACGTCAGCTTGAAATAGCTGATCAGACAATACGAATAATGTCAAATTAAAACAAGATGAGCACAGAAATTAAAGAAACAGGTAAATTATCAAAAGAGCAAATTGCTCAATTTGGAGTTGTAAAAGACAACTATGAATTTCTTACAACAAGATTAACAGCTAAGGATATGAATTCTTTCAATCCAATGGTTACAGAGCTGATGAACTTACAGTCATTTGAATCTAACCTAGAGTTGGTTCTTGATGATGATGGAAATTTCAATAAAGAAAATATCCAATTATTTACAGATACAAAAGTAGCTGTTGGTAAATATAGAGCTGCTGTTAAGTTGGCGGCTAAAGAAATAAAAGCACCTCAACTTCTAGTTAACAAGGCTATTATTTCTATTGAGAAAAAATTCATTGAAGAAGCTACAACAGTACTCGATAAAGTTCTTGCAAAGTTTGACCCTTGGGTAAAGGCAGAAAATCAAAAGAAAATTGATAAAGAAGCTGCCAGAGACAAGAAACTAATCGATGCTAAAAATAAAGCTGAAGCTGAGGTTGCTGAACAGAAAGCAAAGAATGACCTTATCGGAATTTACAATACGATTAAATATGAACGTATTGCAGAGAACATAAGCATCATGGCTAGTACTGTTTCGGTTGATGGAAACAAACTTGCCGTTGAGCAATCTAAAGGTATTATAACCTCTTATTCTCTTGAGAGCTTAACTGCTGATTTAGATTTTGCTTTGTTATCACAAGAACAACAAGGAGAGTTGCATATATCTTTTAATAACGCTCAAAAGAATGCTATTGCATTGCTTGATACTAGACTAACATCTATGGCCACTGCTGAGGCAAACATTGCTCTAGAGGCTAAAATTGAGGCAGTAATACCTCCCCCTGTATCTGTTGCACCTCAGATACCTTCACCTCAACCAATAGAACAAGTACTTGCTAAAACTGGTACTGGTACACTTACATCAATGGACGAAGCTGTTACTAAAATAGCAGCTGCTCTAGGTGACATACCTTTGCCTCCTGGTGTAACATTGCCTGTTGAAATTGTAGATGAAAACGGAGTTACTTTAAGTAACGATGACTTCCTTGTTTGGGTTTGTGATAAACTTCGGTTTATTGAAAGAGCTCTTGACGATAGGATTAAGACATCTAAAGTTCCTGATCCTAGAATTGTACATATACGAAAGAATTTGAACCAATAATTTAATACATATGATTACATTAAAATTTCCTTCGATTGACAAAGCCCTTTTAAAAGACGTGAAAGGGCTTTCAGAAGATGATCCCAAAAAAGGGATAATTGTACTTGACAAATATGCAATAGTACATAACAGAAACTTCACGTTTGTAATAAATTTATATGAGTATTTCACTATTGAATGTGGTATTACAGAAGCCGAGGATTTAGATGAGCTTAATGCTATTTTATTTTATATGAATGGAAGAAGTTTTAATAAAGAGTTTTGGTCAGAACTTAATAAAGGAGCTAACATGAAAATGCAAACTGGTGCCTTATACATTGAGAACCCAAAATACTCTAAGGATTTACATCACAACTTTGCTGATGTAAATTTATTAATGCCATTAGATGAATTGCTTGGCGCTTCTATTCAAGTTGAAAACGTAGTTCCGGTTATCTCATTACCTTTTGGTGCATTAAAATCTATTTATGATTGTATGCCAGCTGATTTTAAAGTTGATGATATCATATTAGAGTTTGCTTCTCAAAGTAAAATAGTAAAATTTACTTTTAAAAATCGTAAGCATTGCTTTGGTTTTATAGAACCTGACTATCAATCTTCTCAAGAAGGTTACAGGTTTCATGAGCTTGAGCAAATGATGGAGAATGAAACTATTTTATCTAGCTTAGAGGAATGGAGAGAGAAAATGACAATAAAGAATGCTGTTCCACCTCCACCTCCAACTATGCAGGTAGTGAAAGACGACGACCAACAAACAATGTTTGATAAAGATGGGCAGTAGTTTCAAGGCACCAAACGTCACTGCTGAAAATGATGGCGAGAAAGAGTTTAGATGGTACTGCGAAGAGCTTAAAAAGTATGGTTGGCTTAAAGATTTCACTAGAGAGCCAGAAACTTTTAAAGTTCTAGATCCTTTCGTAGCATTAAGAGAGGTACACCATAAATCTAAAGACAATACAATACAGAATTTTAATTTATTACGTCCTGTTAATTATACGTATGACTTTAGACTGGTGTGGAATCCTATTGCTTTGTACATTTTTACAGAGATATATCAAGAAGGAGAAGCTTTCCGATTTGGAAAGCCTCCATTTATATCTCATCGTCTTGAACTTTTTGGAAGAATGGAAATTGTTACTTATGTCGATGTGAAGCCTCACAGCTCTGCCACTCAAAGAGGAGCTAGAACATCTTCAAGTTATAGTTTTCCGTTCATTCAAAAGATGCTTATGCATCTTCATGGATTGTATATAAATAAGATTATACCATCACCAGACAATAAGAAAGATGGCGTAAACACTTGTTTGTTTGCAACGACCTTTACGCCTAACAGGTATTTGTTTACCGAAGGAGGTGGTTCAATGAGAAAGCTACATCATATGCCTATTAAAATAGAATCTTTTACAAAAAAGAAAGGGGCAATAATTCAAAAGATGTTAGCTGATATCGAGAATAAAAATTTAAAGAATAATCAAAACCAATTATTTTGAAAATAGTTTTTAAACGCCGTCGAAGGATATCTCATCTTTCGGCGGTAATTAAACCAATAGCTTATAATTTACTTTTCACAAACAGTCCTGGTTTATCTACTAGTAGCATAAATCCAATTGAATGTATTAACAGCTTGCGAGACACATACGGTATTCGCGCGACTGCTAAAATGATTATAGGCAGCAATGGGAAATTAAATGGATATAAATATAAAAATGAAATTTAAGTTATGACTTATATACCAAAATGTAGATGTAAAACAAAAACAATAAGTAGTAAAACATATATTGTAAAAATGTGTGCTGCTTGTAAGAATGAGCTTAAAAACACTCAAGTTTGTGGCAGTGTTAACTAAAGTGAAAAATCTTTCTATACTTCTTAGGTACTTTGAAGAGTTATATAAAATAGTAGACAATCATTTTCCTGAAGAAATAACTTGGGAGAATTGTAAGACATATAACTTTAAACTAGACTACAAGCATCCTAAGTGGGTTAATGATAGTTTCCCTTTAACATTAATCTACTGGAAGCCTGTAGCTGGTAAACTTAGAGATTCTAAGAGTTGGAAAGTAATGTACCAAAATAATCAGAATGTTTTAAGTCAACTTGTTTGGACGGCAAATCAATTCGGAATGTATTATAGGAAAAACAAACATAAAGGTTTTTCTAATATTGTCGCAGCTGTTAATGCCGAAGAAGGAGAATTAATAAACATGTATCCTGATCGTCAAAAACTTAAGAAGTATAAAAACTTCAAAGAGTTTAGAATGATTCATGCGCCAAAGTCTTTACATATAAAGGCTCTATGCGAGGTACTAGAAGAAAATTACCCTTGCGATTCAAGAGGTCAATTAAGAATGTTTTAAATAAACAATTATGT
>Ga0208134_1000024_pt1 | contig 75096 bp, 71 predicted proteins | sample VirMetDEL_Mar_31_FD_184515 | JGI IMG/M metagenome (GOLD analysis project Ga0208134, IMG submission 184515) | Aqueous microbial communities from the Delaware River and Bay under freshwater to marine salinity gradient to study organic matter... | ecosystem: Environmental > Aquatic > Marine >...
TATGCCGTTACTATAAATAGTCAAAGCTGGGCTATCGCCAGAAAGAGAATAGGCTGATTGACCATCTATTGTTTCTCCACCGGATGCAGAGACCGCTATTTGATTAGAACTTGCTCTGGTTGAAGTAGTTTCATCCTTGATTATTAAAGTTTTACCAGCACCTGCGACTGAAGCTGAAGGAATCGTCAATGAAACATATGATGTTGATGTAATGCCAACTATGGAGTCATATGTATTCAAGCTGTAAGAAGTTGATGCAGAAGAAGAGTAGTGTTGATTGAGTCCACCAGAAATTATAGATATTGAGCCAGTGAACACATGAGTGTCGCCTGAATCATCTCCAAAGCGCGTACTTCCGCTTATGTCTATTTCGGTTTTAGTTGTAGTGATAACATCAAAAACATTTGCCCTAAGTGTTCCACTTATATCCATATTTCCACTAAGAACTAAAAAATCACTAGTGTAATCATACATCAAGTTAGAGCTACCAGAAATTTCCCCTAGAGAGCCACTCGCAAATTGAAGAGACTGGTCTGGTCCTTTTGCTGGTTTTTGTGCGTCTGTAATATGTACCCAACCAAATTTACCCATTAAATAATCCTACTAAAAAGTGCTACACGCAGCGAAAGCTCTCGTATGTGCAGTGCTACGAACAAATGCAACTCGATCAACTCCAACAATTTCATATGTTCGATATTCTCTCTCATCTGGAGTTATATCGGCAGGGTCTGCATGGCCTGAGTCAGCAGGGGCCGGAATAGTAATGGCGGTGGGGGCAGTGTTAGTACCAACCGGTTGAAATGACTGCGGAAGTTCAAACCATCTTTGAAAAGCGTGGGTGTAACCATATACCTTTACGGTTCCCGGTGTACCACCATTATTGTCTTCAGTTAGAACATGAAGGTATCTTTGATTTTCAGTGGCATACCCTGTGGTTGTTGCCGTAACACCTAACAAGTCACCCGCAACACTAAATGTAACTTCAGTTGATGGTGGGCCTGCTAAATTTTTTGGGCCTCTTGTCCTTCCCCAGCTTGCTGCCTTATATACTGACATTTGTTCTCTCCTATAATACTATTTACAAACTAAATAGTTCGTTTCCTTTGTTTTGCTAACTCTTTTCGGCGTCTTGCATCTGATCGTTTCTTGGCTTTTCTTTTTCTTTCCGAGGGCTTGATATAGTGGCGACGTTCTTTGGCCTCATCAATGATACCCAATTTCTTAACTTTTTTATTAAATCTTTTTATTACTCTCTCGATGTTTTCATTCTTTCGAGGTTTTACTTTATAATTACAAGCCATGTTATTTACCTACTACCTTTTTCCAATTGTGTGCGGATCCCATTAAAGAACTGATGTCAACACCGGGATCACTTGGTGCTATATCGCTCAGAGGTCCTTGTGTCTGTGGTTGCCCTGGGGATGGGCCTGCTCTTGTCGGTGTTGTCCCCTCAAATACATTTACACCGTTATAAGCATCCGTTCCAATAGAATCAAGAAGCTTTCGTTTTTGTTCCAATAGCCGCTTTCTTTTAGCTTCTTGGGCTGCTGAGTTATCTATCTGTGGTTTTTGTTTGGGTTGTTTTGTTTCAACAATACGAGTACTAGCAGTGCCTTTCATAACCTCTGCTATCACTGTTGATAGAATGCCCTCTTCTAGCAATACTTCATTGATACATTGTTTTACTAAAGGTTTGAGAACCTTTTTCAATTCGTCTTTATTCATTATTGCCTCAGATTAGTCTTTTAAAATCTTTTTAAATAAGTCTCCGATAATTTCGGTCTTATTTTCATTAATTTTCTTCTCATAAATAGAAGTGGAGATACTTTTTGGTTTATTATCGGGATAAATATAAGCATCAGGTGTTGAAGGTTCAGATACAATATCAAAACAAATTAGTTCAAAATCTTCTTGAACCATAGAAGCACCCATTTGTTCTTGGACGGAACCCATACCTCTTGACGAGATACCAAGCTTAACACCGGAGTTAACAAGGTCTTTTACAACTTTGCCTGATGGTGTGTCCAAAATTTTGATCTTTCCGATAACATCGTTACCATCCCACCAAATATCGGTAATTAAATGAGATACATTACGAAGATTAATAACTGAATCGTCTGGGTGATCTAGTTCTCCTAATGCTCTGTTGTCTTTTACAACATTCTCATATTTTTGTATTTCTCTTCTCAAAACATTACAGGGGTAGATTCTACCATTACCATTCTTCTTCTCGCAAGTTTGAATGCGACCGGAAAGATAAAGGGCACCATCGGCAACTTCCTTTTTCTCTCTTTCGGTTAAAAGATCTTGGCAGATTCCGTCTTTACATAATTCATAAAATTCTGTTAAAAGTTTTTTCATTAGTTTGTCCCTTAGTTAGCAGGTATATTCATTTTCTTTGCTTTTTTATAAACAAGATCAAGCCCATCCATATCTTTCTTTTTTGCCATATTATGTATCATTTCCATTTCACCATCTGGACCATATTGATATCTTGTTAAAAGAACTCCAACAATATCATCACGACCAATTGCTTTTAAATCGGCTTTCAATTGTTCCATTTCTTTTGAATTCCACTCATATGAACCTTCTCGTAATGAGTTTAATTCTTCTTTAATAATCTCTATCAATCTTTCTTTTGTAATCTTCATTATTATAATTCCTTAAAAAATAAAAAACGGGCGCAACCCGTTCGAGTTAGGATCCAGAACAGCAGCGACGAACTGGTTGAAGCATCCATTTAGTTGTCCAAGTCATTTGTCCTCTCCTGTTTTGTTAATTTTTAAACCACCATCATTAATTAGCATAGATAATATGTATGAAGTTCCCGAAGCAACCCAGCCACATATAAACATATTTCCAATGGAGTATTTGAAAGTAAATAGTTCTGTCCATCCGTTTATGAAAAACAAAAACATTCCTACCCAAAATCCCATACACATGGCACAATTCGCCATATATCCAATAAGACCGTATTGGTCTCTCCGGGGGCGGATTTTTTCAAATATTTTAGAATAAACTAAAATCTGTGTTAGTCCGTATGCGGCTAAAATAAACCAAATCATTCCCATATCAAACTCTACCATATTAAGATCGTCTGCGATGTTTATATTGCTACTATCAATATTCATTTTCTACTCATATGAATACCGACCATAAATATAAGACCCAAATACATCGCTTTGAGGTATTGACCCTTTTTCAGTTTCTTGTGGAACTTCGCCGAGTTCAGTTGAATTTGCAGCATCAGGGTCAAGCAACGCATCATCCATCATATCGTCGTATGCTTCCATTGCTTTAAAGTATGGTCGCTCTCCGTCCATCCATTGGCTGATTTCATATAAAGAAGCTTTGACCGAATCAAGCTCTGTTGATTCTAAAATTTTAGCCTCAAGGGACCCGTAGACATTACCGCCTTGAATTGAATCAAAAGCAACAACACCCTTTTTCTTGAGGTGATCAAATAGTCGGCTCTCTGCTCCATAAACCACTTCGGACATTAAATCTTTAGCAAAGGCAACAATCTTATTTGATTCAAGCATAACAACGATATCAATATCAGCATGATCAAAGATCATTAAGTCGCCGTTCAGAGCCCTTCGCATATTTAATTTAAATTCCAGCATTTGTCTATTGGGATCAACGATCTTAATATTAACCGTCTCGTTTGCTGGCTGTTCGATTGGTTCTGGGGTAGGATCGGTAATATTTACTTTAATAGCCATTATTCGAGCACCTCAGAAACAAAATCTTGAATATAAAATACTTCTTTTACCAATTCTTCGGTAATTGGAGTTTTCTTATAATTTTCAAGCTTCTCAAGAATTCTTTGAGTATTATTATAGAATTCTTTATTATTTTTAATTTTATCTGTCTCGGAACATTTTGAGACTTGTTCCTTGAGTCGGGCCACTTCTTCGTTCAAAAACGATTTAAGACCAAGGCCGTTATCTGAGAAAGATGTGATATAGTTTGTTAAGAGATCCTTTTGTTCTTTACGAAGGGTATTATCATAAGTTTCATTAAATTTGTTAACGAATGTCTTATACTCCAAACTATCAATATGTTTCATTTCTTGCTTTTCTTCTGTCTTTGTAGAAGCAAGCATTCCAACGACTCTTTGTTCCAAAATCAAACGAGTTTTAGCATTAGCACCCTCTGAATTGAAATACTGATACAAAGATCCGATGTTCTTATAATTTGATATAAAGTTTGAGAAAACAGCATTAGAATAAGATTCGTTGATCTCTTTAATTAAAGCGGTCTGTTGGTTGAAGATTTCTTTCTTATCAAGATTATTGAAATCTTTTTTGACCTCAAACAAAAATCTTTGAGAAAGATTCGGAGACATTACTTCTGCTTCTAATACAGATTTGTAGATTTCCAATTCTTTTTTAAGCGGAGAACCAGCATTAAAATATTTTTTAATGGTCTCCAGCACTTTTTGTTTTTTCTCTTCTTGTCCTCGGACAATTGCTTTTGTTAATTCTGTGATTAATGATTCGTAAAGAAAAGCGGTATTTCTTTTCTTATTGTGTCTTACTCTCATTTTCTGTGTTCTCCGATTTGTTTAAGCCTTCTAAAAGCTTCTTTATTTCTGTTGATGTTTTAAATAGTTTTTCTTCTTCTATTTTGTCCAATGATTTATTTTCTGTTATACCTCTGGCTAATGAGTCCAGCCCACCATAGCCAGTCTTACCTTTATAAATACTTCTGGTTGTGTTTCCAAACTCGCCTGTGGCTTGATTTTTCATATGTTTAGAAAAGCCGCCTTTGCGATATTTTAACTGATGTTTCTTATATGGACCTCTGGTTTTATCGTCGTCTCGTTTACCGGGGGCAGCGAGAAGAGTACCATCGTCTTCAGCAGCAGCGGGTTCTTCGGCAGCACCTTCGTCCCCGCCAAGATCAAGTTCATCACCGCCGCCAAGATCAAGTTCATCACCGCCAGTATCATCACCGCCGAGGTCAAGGTCTCCACCGCCGCCAGTGGCTTCGGGTGCTTGTCCAGCGGCTTCAAGTCCAGCCATAAACTTTCTATCATAGAACATTTCTCTTTGCATTCTAATGAATTCGTCTTCGGAGATACCAAACATATGTTCAGCGATCCATCGCATGGAAAAGAACCCTTCAGTAGCAGCACCGGCGACATCAAATTTGGTTTTCCAATGTTCAAGTTCTTGGAGTTCAGCGATCTTTGAAGGATTATTCAAAGCAAGGTCAAATGCTAAAAGATCGTCTCCTCTGAAGCCTAAAGTAAAAAGATGAATAATTCCAATTTTTTCCAATTCTGAAATAACAACTCTTTGTAATCTTTGAATTGTTCTGGCGAAACGAATATCCTTTTGTGCTAAAGTTGTTTTATCCTCTGAGGATCCTTCGCCCATAACAAGATATGATTGGGGAACTTTAAGAGCAGCAAATAATTTTTCTCTTAAATACTTAACATCTTCTACGGTTCCTGTAAATTGACCACCGGGGAGGTTTTGTATTTCTGTTCCAGAAGCACCACCGCGAATAGGAATAAAGTAATCTTCTTCAATTGATAAGGGATTATAGCGAAGATCAACTCGACCAGTTTTTGGATCAACAACTTGATGTCGTTTCATTTGAGTCATAACTTTCTGCATATACTGTTCAACATCGTTTGGTGCGATATTTCCAACATCAATTTTAAACACTCGTCTTTCTGGGCTTCTTACAATTCTATATGCCATCATAGCATCTTCAAGAAGAGTTAATTGTCTCCAGATACGACGGGCAGGCTCAAGAACCGAAGTTCCATAAGGAGAATGCTTGTCGTTACCAAGAATGCGGAAATGAGCCATTTGCCAGTTTTCAAGAGTCATACCGGCACTATTCCATTGATATTGGACATAATTTGGGTTTGTCTCATCTTCTCCCTCTAATCTTTCAATTTCTTGGGGAGGTAGACCGATTACGCTTCTGATTCCCATTTTGTCATCAATGTCCAAATATAAAAACAAATCCCCATACTTACACATTGTACGAGACCAACCAAAGAGATTGTGGTCAATGTTTAAAACATTATGATACAAAGAGTGTAAAATAGACTTTATTTCTTCATTAGGGCACTTAATTCTTAACATGGGTTGTAAAGAAGAATGAGTGGTCATTTCATCAGCATAAATATCAATAGCAGAAGCAATGATAGGTTCATATTCCATTTGGTCAAAATCGACATACCTCTCAGAACGACCCCTGTTGGAAATCATATTAAGAGTGGTCACATTCATTGGGTTGTATTCTGACTTCTTAAATTGTTGTCCGGAAGCAGATTTAAACTTAGAAGAATAAATATCCAAATGTCTTCTTCTTAATTGGCGACCCGATTGTGTTCGTCTCTGTGTTAGTGGACCAGAGAGCAATCTTGTTAGTTGCTTAAATAATCCTGATTCGTCATTATATGGGTTTCTTGTATTCTTTCTTCTTGGGGCCATTTTATTTATCCTTTAAAAATCCAAACAAAATCACTCATTTGTTGTTTTGCTTCTAATTGTTTTTCTTTGATGTCTGATCCGTATCCATTCATTCCTTTAATTGAAGTGTTCATTGTGGTTTTGTTTAGATACATAGAATTTAACATTGCTTTTTTATATTCTGCTTCTCTTTGATTTACTTGTAGTGCGGTATCTCTAACCCAACATGCGATAGCCAAAGACATAACCAAGTCGTCATGATAAGATCGCATGGCTTGGGGTTTTCCATTTTTCCAAATAAAGGTTTTAAACTCATGAAAAGTTCTTGACGAATAAAGATTTATCATTTTATTTCTTATAAACTCCTCAAGTTTTGCTACAATCAAAGGACGAGTCTTTGTAGAAGTTGTGAAACCCGCTACAGCAGTGTCCATTGCTTCGCCTTGAACAGACTCCACAAATTCATGTGTTGATTTGATTGAGTAATAAAGGTTGGGATACCCAAGAGTAATTAGTTTTTCCAAGATCGATATACCAATTCCGTTGTTTTCAACAACTAAAAGGCAATTTCCGTATTCCGTACCTGCACTGAACAACATTTGAGAGTACATATCAAGAGTTGGTTTGCCTTGGTATTCTGCTACAATTTCCATTGTTTCTAATTTTAAAACATGAAATACAGAATTATCAGCACCGTCGCCTCTAGCAACATCAGCAACAAGCATATAGGAAAACCCTTCTTCAAATTTCTCCCAAATCCAAAAGTTTCTATCATACCCTGTTCTATATACTGGTTCTCTAATTGTTTCGTTTATCCAAGCAATATCATCAGGGTGGATTACTGTGTCGCCTGATGTATTAAAGTTGCATTCTAACTCTTGTGCTATTTGTCTCCGAGACATATTTTTTGTCTCTTTGTTGAACCACTCATGGTTTCTTTCGGGGTGAACATCCCATGGAAGACAAACCGGGTGGAAATCGTTCTCTTTATTGTCGGCATCAATATAGGTTTTATGAAACCAGTTTCCAACACCGTTTGGAGTTGAAAGAGCAATGCAGCGACCACCAGTTGATAGAGTAGGATACAAACCAGTCCAGAGTTCTTTTAACCCATCAACGTGAGCAGCCTCATCAATTACCAAAAGCGAAAGAGCTTCAGAACGACCGGCGTCGCCAGAAGTAGAAGCGGCTTTGATTTGTGATCCATTTGATAATTCAAATGATGTTCTGTTATCAATTGAAATTGTAGCCACTTGCATCCAAGGAGGCAGATTCTTCATTATAGCTTTTACTTTCTTTACCAAGTTGGCAGCAGTCGCAAATTTGGTTGCGATGACCAGAACATTTTTATCACGATGAAACAACATAAGCCACACACAATATGCGGCTGTAATAGTTGAAATGCCCAACTGTCGGGCTTTTAGTATAACTGTAAAGCGGAAATCATTGTAGTCGTTTAATAAATCATCTTGATACGGATAAGTTTTAAACGGAACGAGTCCTTTCAGTGGGTGTGAGATCCTACAAAAATTATTTGTAAAGTAAACTGGATCTTTCCCGCATTTAAGGATTTCTTTTACAATCTCCTTTTTTGAGAGTTTAAAAGACATTATTTCCTAGTGTCGTTACTTGGCCTCTTTTTAGAACTAAGAGAAAGAAAATCTCTGATTGATTTATCTACTGTGTCCTCGGAAGGAGACAAGATTGGTTCTGAATCAACACCGGAGATTTTATACCATTGGTATGCCTGTACCCAAGAATGAACACGGGAAACAGATTGCACTAACACTTTCATTTCGTCTTCTTTCATAAGAGTGATTTTAACTGATTCGCCAGTAATGGCTTTATATTCTTTTTGCAAGAACTTTTTAATTTCATTAATTCGTCTCGCGATTTCATCTTCAAACCCACCAGCATAAACTTCTTTGAGTTTAACTTCTGATTGATAATTGATGCACATCGCATCACCAGAAAATTTAACTTTAAATCCATCAATAACTCTTGAATCAAGAATAGGATCGCCTTCTTCGCGATTAAGTCCCATTGATCGTGCTTTTCCATCGGCAGCATATCGCTCGTCGTGTGAGCCGTCATATGAATTGGCTGCTGCTTGAGCAAGACCTTGTACGATTTTTAGTGTGTTTGAACTCATTTGCTTATTTCCTCTTCTGTGTTTTGCTCTTCAGAGGCATCTTGTGTTGTAAGTTTTTCAAGTTCTTCTTTAATAATTTGCTTGAGTTGTTCTTTAGTGAGTTTCATTTTTTGGGTCTCCAACCTTTTTTCCATCTATCTTCCCGACCTTCAATCCACTGTATGTAACACTTTTCGCAGCAATCAAACTTCGTCATATAGACATCATCGTTTGATTTAAAAGAGTATGTATTACAAACCGGACAAGATCGTTCGGATTCTTTATTAAGTAGTTTTTTGGGAATAAAAACCCCATTTACTTCTTCTCGATCAAAATCTTCTTTGTCTTCATAGTATTTGTGTGTTTCTTTTAGTTGAGCCAAATACTCTTTTTCTTTCTCATCTGTCCAATTGCTCTTCGGGTGTTGTATTGTTTCTTCACCATATTTCTTCGCAATTGCTTTCTCAACTTTTACTGTATAATTCGGATCTTTTTTGGTCATTGAATCCCCGGTTTAATCGCATACATAATACCGATTGCTGCTCCTGCACCAACTGTGAAGCCACCAATAGCCCACCAATGGGCATTTGAAGGGCGAACATACTTTTCTAAACTCTGGATATGCTGGTCTCGAATATTAATAATCTCTTGATATTTTTGATTGTCTGCTTCTGATTTGGCATAGAAAATATCGTATTTGTACTGTTCTTCGGCTCTTACTTGACCAATCTCAAAATCAACTCTCAGTTTGCACTCAAGGTTTTGAAATTGATTATCAACAATAATCTTGGATACAGCAGCATCGTTAAAAAGCCGCCCATCAAATGGTGCGACTTCGCCTTGTTTAATGTTACTAAATTTTGGTTTCTCGTCTTCGCCGTTTGCGGCAGAGGACCAAGTGAGCAAAGCTCCCATAAGTAGATACTTCATGTTCTCTCCAAGATTAAAAGGATGAATGTATTATAACATATTTTTAATAACTTGTCAAGTTATTTTTCTGGTGTCTCTGGTGTGCCTGTCTTATCAAGCATCTTGCTAATTCCCATTGCAGCAGCGGCGGCTGGTACAGCTAAAAGACCAAGGTCTTTGAGAACACTAATGACCATCATAATATTCTCTGGTGTGATGTGTTCCATAGAAGGTGATTCGTTGAGTGGTACATCCATCACATCGGAGAAAAGCATTTCAAGCATTCCTTCAACATCAGCACGGCTAAGATTATTAACTTCTACAAAGTTTTGAAACTCTCCAAATATTTCTTTTGGTGATAGTCGCTTGGGCATATCAAGTGCATTATATATTTCATCTTCACCACCCATATCGTGATAATCGCCTTCTGTTTGTACTTCTTCTTGAATAAGTTTTTTAAGTAATTTTGCTGTGAGTTTCATTTTTTGCATCCTTTTGGTAAATGAGATCTTAAAGATTTTTTATATACTTCAATATCGGGTTGTGACCATCTTTTTTTGGGACAATAAGTTCTGTGATCTTCTTGGTCTTGAAGAAACAATTCTAATGCTCTCATATCTCTTTTGAGATTATCATCTCCACCGGTTAACATAGAAGCGATTAGAAGAGCCGCTTTCATTGCTCTCTCCTCGTCACCATCGACTCGATCCGTCCCAGAGACCCCTTCATATATTCGATGTCTTTTTCCATTCCGATTATTTGCTTTGAGTTGTCGTCGGAATTTAGAATTTTTTTTTCTAGGGACTCAATAACTTGTTCGGCGTCACCTAAATCATTTTTAAGTTCGGCAACCTTTAAATTGGTTGACCAAACCCAGCCAGCAAGTGGAAGAACCAATACTGACATAAGTAAGGAAAATAATTTCCAAATATCATCTTTTGTTATATTAGCCATGTTCATTAATCCCTAATTCATCTTCTAAAATTTTATCAATCTCTGAAGGGTTATTCTTTGCTTGTTTCAGTTTTTTTCTAACTTCAAATTCTTTCTCTATAATAAGAGAATCAAACTCTCCCTTATATTTCTCACGAACAGTCTTCATTGCATTATCATATTTCTGCTTTGCTTGTTCGCGAAGTTTCTTTTCGGTCTCGTATGCTTTTACAATAGCATCTTTCTCTTGCTTATAATGTTTAAGAGTAAGCTTGGCTTGGATGAGTTCCGCTCTATTTTGTCTCTTACCAAGAAGATAAACAATAGCAAGAGCAGCAATCATCACAAGCCAACGCCAATGTTGCCGACACCAAACAGAAGCAATGTCCCACCATTTTTTAATCAACAACATAGACATAAAGCTCACTCTCCGTGTTTATAAACCTTCACAGTGTCGATGACCGATTGACCACCAACATAAACAATCGCAATCATGCCCCAGGTTTCTGGGTCAAGAAGCGAATAGGCCATAAGACCGGTTGCTGTTGCGAATACAAGAAGTTTTCTTGAGATTGCTTTTTCAAGCAATTGATCAATTACACTTCCGGTTTTTTCTTTTAGTGCTTGTACCATATTTATCTCCTAATATGACACAATAAATAGTAAGTTCTATTTTAAAACAACATTAGCATATCCATCAATCTTATCTATATCAATGGTCATGTCTACAACATCTTTTAGTGATTCAAGGTGAGATACGAGCAATACAATCTTAAATTGTGTCTTTACCATCTCTAACAAACGAACAAATCCTTCCATGTGCTCGGCATCCAATGCTGTTGCTGGTTCATCAAGCACAAAAAGGTTTCCAACTGGTAAGTTAGTAATTGAAATCATACCAAGCCGTATAGCCATAGAAGCCAATGTTTTCTCAGCACCAGAAGCCATAGAAAGAGGTCTTGGGTCATATGCTGGGTGTTTGATAAATATATCTAACTTGGAGTCTGTATTATCAAAAAAGACCTCGAAGTCAACAATATTAGCCAGAACTTTTCCTATTTCTTCATTAATAATTGGAAGACGATCTTTAATAATGTTGTATGAGATTCCATTAGCGTGCATACATCGCATAAACATTTCATAAGCAACCCACTTGTTTTCATAGCCCTTATACTCTTCAAGTTCTTTCTCGATGTTCTTTATGATTTGGGCGGTTGATCCCTGTTCAATAAGACATTCTTGCAACTGCTCATTACATTTAGTATGTACTTGTCGCAGTTGGGATATCTTTGTTTCAAGTGCTTTCTTTTCTCTCGTAAGTGTTCCAAGGTTCTCAATGGCTTCTCTGTTTTCTTCATATTCCGCTTCCTGATTTCTTAAACTTTCTATTTGATTCTTTAAAAGATTCAACTTGTCTTTATTAGACGATAGTTCCATAGATTTTATTTCATTTTGATTCTGTAATTGATCAATATCTTGAGAAAACTTATTGTGTCTCTCAATATTAGAAGTAATCTCTTCTGGATTTATAAAGTTTATTTTTTCTTGTATGTCTGAGACAAACTCTTGTAATTCCTCAATCATTTTGGTTGTGGGCATTATTTTAGTTGAAGCATCGTGAGCATCTTTTACAAACTGATTGCTTACACAATACTTGCAATTAGGATCATACTGGTGTTCGTCAAGAAGTTTAACTTTTGATTTTAGATTTTCTAATATTTTTGTTTGTTGATTTAATTTTAATGTTATTATTGACTTTCGTTCTTTATGAGTTTTACAAGTTTCATTTAGAGAAACAAGTTGTTCATAATTCAAATCGTCAAGAACCATTTTATATTGTTCTACAAACTCTTCATTATTTAATATTTCTTTTTGAAGGTCGATGTTTTCATGTAAAATTCTCTTAACACCTTCTTCTTTAGAAACAATATCGGCCTTAACTTTATCAATATCAATTATCTCCGCTGGTATTGAAGATATAATATCTTCTACTTCTTTTAATTTGCCGGTAAAAGATTCAACTGATTTTGTTGTCTTCTGACATTCTTTTTTCTTATTCTCAATTGCTTCAACTATTTCTTCTAAAAGTTCTTGGTTTTTGGTTATATCTTCAAGATAATTCTTTGCTTCAAACTTCTTAATTAAAGTTTTAATATCAGCGGAGTCCTTTTTGGCTAATTTAAACTTCTGATCGAAGATATCCAAGTCAAGGAATTTAGCAATAATCTCTTTCCTCTTCGTCGAACCTTCTTTGATAAACGACAGGGAGTCAAGCTGTGAGGCCATAGAGGTTAGTAGAAAGTCGTCAATCGTACCAAACTTCCTTCTGATATTAGCATCGGTCTCGTTGCGAGTGGTTCCGTTTAAACTCTCTTCAACTCCACCAATTTCTTTTGTAAAATCAAGATCAACCTTTGCTTCAATTGTTTCCTTGCCTTTTAGTTTTCTTGTATACTTGTTCAAATTGCGAGCAATCTTGTATGTCGCATTATCTGATTCTATTTCAAGAAGAATTTTGGCATCTTGTTTGTTCTGGTTGATTATGTGGACATTTTTTCTTTCATTTTTAGAAGTTGTATTATACATTCCGTATAAAACACTATCAATAATAGAAGATTTACCGGAGTAGTTCTTACCAAAAATACCCACGATACCATTAAGTCGATCAAAGTTGATAGTGTTCTTTTCGCCATAGTTAAAAAGATTGTCCCAAGTCGCACTCTTAAGTTTCCAAATAACATTTCTTGTTATCTCCTCGTTTTCTTCAACGGTTTGATTATATTTTCTGTTTAATTCCAATACCTTATCCATGATTCCATCATCGAGTTCCATATCTTTAAGGTATTTTCTAATATATTTCTCTTGTACTGTGATATCTCGGAGGTTTTCTTTCTTTAAAGCATCGGAAAGGTTTGTCTTTTCGTTACCTTTGTAGCTCGTCTTGACACTAAATGAGACACTTATTGGTCGCCACTTAACCTTGGCAAAATCCATCGCTCTTTTCATTTTAATTGGAGGTATAAGATTAGAACCAATTAAACGCAAGCGACAACCAATAGGAACATCAACTTTGGGCAATTGTCCTGTCTTAGTTAACACAACGTTAACAAACGGACGAGGGTTGTTAAGCTTATGAAATTTAACCTTAAAATCTGTTTTGTCGTTAATGTGCCACATTAAGTAGCCTTTATCAACATCCTCTCCAAAGTTCTGCTGAACAGTGGAGCCGCAATATGCTATTGTGCCTGTCTTATTAAGGAACTGCTTCTTATGTATATCTCCGAGCATAGCATAATCAAAATTCTTGAATATATCCGAATCATGCTCTCCAAACTCCATGGTATAGCCTAAATCGGTTTGACAATTTGAGATTGCTCCATGGTATAGGGCGACATTAATCTTGCTATCATCGGTGGGCTGTGTCCAATTTTCTTCGTCAAACACTGAAAGGACATTAAATACTATCTTATCATCGAGTGAAAATTCACCGGCATCTTTGAGAAAATGAAGATTAGGGTGCTTTAGTGCTGCGACGATTGGACCAATAGCATCTTCGCGATTAGCATTTTTAAGGTTACCATCGTGGTTACCTGCTATAATAATAGTGGGTGCTACATTCGCAAGGTTACTTAAAAACTCTGTTGCAAGAGAAAAATACTCTGGTGATAGTTGTGTCTTTGTGTGAGCCAAGTCGCCACAATGAACAATATAATCTGGTTGAGATTCTTTCAACTGCTTATAAAGATCAGCAAAGGCTTCACGATATTCAAAATGGTATTTTAAATTACGGATATGAGTATCGGCTATATGAGCCAATTTAATTGTCTTGTTATTCATTGAAGTTCCTATTGTTCAGGTTTCAGTTTTTTTATCAAGTCGTTTGCTGTCTTTTTATATTCCTCTATGTCCGTCCAACCTTGTTCTGGGAACATAATATTATTTGGAGCATAGTTTACCAATGGGATTGAGAATCCCGTGTATCGATGTTTAGTAAACATAACCTTAGAGAACTCGCCTGTCAAGATTAAATTAATAATTTTTCTTGTTATCTCTAGAGAAATTCTTTTTCCTTTTCCGTAACCACCACCAGTCCAACCAGTATTAACAAGCCAGCAGTTAATATTGTGTTCTTCTATTTTGTTCTTCAGTAAGTTAGCATATGTATCAACCTTTAAAGGCATAAATGGTTGTCCGAAACAGGCTGAGAAGGTTGGGACAGGCTCTTTAACACCTTTCTCAGTTCCAGCAACTTTAGCAGTATATCCAAGTTTAAATTGCTGAACTGCTTCTTCTGTGGATAATTTCATCACTGGCGGTAGAACTCCGAAAGCATCACAAGTCAACATAACAATGTTTTTAGGGTGCTTATTAACATAGCCCATTATATGGGAATTGGGCACCACATCCGTTGAATAAGAGGCTCTACCGTTCTCTGTGATGGACCCATCATCAAAGTCGGGCTTACCGTCTTTCATTACAACATTTTCCAATATCGTTCCTACCGACTTACAAGCATTCCAGATCTCTGGTTCTCCTGTTTCTGAAAGGCGAATGGTTTTAGCGTAACAGCCGCCTTCGATATTTGTAAGACCATTATCTGTCCAAAGGTGTTCATCATCGCCAATTAAGACTCTATTGGGGTCAGCAGATAGGGTTGTTTTACCTGTGCCTGATAATCCAAAGAAAATAGTTGGATTTTCATTGCCCTTATCAACGTTCACAGAACAATGCATTGGTAGAAAGCCTTTACTCGGTGTTAAAAAATTGATAAGAGTAAAAGCCGCTTTCTTGATTTCACCAGCATAATAAGTTCCAGAAATAAGAATTAACTTTTCTGATACTGAAATCATTACCCTTGGTTCGTCTAAAAGTGACGGCAAGTGTAAAATAGTATATATATCAGTGACTTCCGGCGAATCTATAACTTGTTCTTTTGTGATAAACATATTCCTAACAAACTGTGAGTGTCTCGCATATTCCGTATATACACGGAATCCAATTGCATGCTCAGGGTCTCTTATTAGAAGAGCGTCTTGTAAGTAAACTTCTTTATCTTTGACTGTGTTTAAGAACTTTCTCTTCATTTTATTAAAAGCACCTTTGGTCATTTTTTGATTCTCGGACCAATCTACTTTTGTTTTTGTTTGCTTCTCATTAACAATATACTTTGCTGTTGGGCAGCGACCAGTATATTCACCAGTATAAGTGACGAGTGCTCCGTCTTCCGTTAAAGAACAACCTTCTTTTTCTATGGCGATCTCTAACAGTTTCGGTGTTTCTAAATTTTTATAAATCATAAATTCCTCAAAGCATTAATTAGAAAAAAATTGTCGTAATCTACCGACTTTGCTTGGTTTTTTCTCTCAATAAAAACGTCATGAGACATAGAACCAACGTCCTCACAACCAGAGGTATCTATTTCAAGCAACTCGATATCATATTGTAGCATATTTTTAACGATTTGTCCAGTCTTTTTTTTCGCGTCTTCGTCTAAAGCCAAGTAAACTGGTGTATCATTTATCGCAATTGCTTGAAATAGTTTGGTGTTTTCTCGGAGAGTTGAGCCGAGAATAGGAATAGCGTTTTCCCCAGCCACTATGGCGTCAAAAACTCCTTCTACGAGGATCACCGGACTATCCCAGTCTACAGAAAGTTGATTGAATATTATGTCCTTCTCGGCTGTTGGATTGAGATACTTTCTCTGGTGACCAACATACGATCTCGCAATAAAATAATTAACATTTCCGTCGTTGTTAAAAGACGGTATAATTACTCTGCCGCCGAAACGACCATCGTCACAATAACCAATCTTCCATTTCAATATTTGTTCTCTGGTTATTCCTCTCAATTGAAGATAGTTGAGAACTCTTTTGGAGGAGTAGGGCAGGTGCTTGTTACAAAGAGAGATAAATTTCTCTGGTAGTTCAATTACTTGCTCTTCTTCTACATCATTCATTTCTGCGAAGATATTCTCAAATTCGTTTAAATCAAGACGACCTTCAAGTTCAAGCCACTTCTGTCGTTGTTGGTATGTTCCAAATTTACGAACAAGACGATAAATGTTCTTGCCGCTAGCAGAACATACCCAACATTTATAGCAACCTTTCGCAAAATTAACGGACATTTTCTTTTTGTGGTGATTACAAACTGGGCAAGAAAAAATAAACTCGTCTCTAGACTTTCTATAAGATCCAAGTATATTACAAATAATCTTCTTTTTTTGCTCAAACATAAGTCACCTCTCAAAAACAACATAACATATTATATTATTTTGTCAAGAAGAAACGATTATTCTCATAAAGTCATCATACATTGCTGGTAGTGGGAGGGCTTTTTCTACCTCTTCTTTATTTCCATCAGCAATAGCATTTCTTAAGTTTGTGGCTGATATTTCATCGGCATTAACTGTAATTGGGGGTAAATCTGTCTGGGCATTGTTATAGTCTTTTGTTATCTTTGCGAACTTCTCTCCACGACCAGCATCTTTTGATGAGTGACCAAGAGCAAACACCTTGCCTTGAAATAAAGCAGGGTCGGCGTCCTTTACAAAATCAATAGCATCGGCAAATGGATTTTCATACTCTTTGCCTTTGCTTGAGATTCTTGAAGACGATCTAATCAACTCAACCTTGGGATCTTTGGTAACTCCGTAAAGATCAAATATTTTAAGAGTTTTATCAACATCAAAAGACATCGTTCCGTCGTCACTTTGTCTCGGAGCAGAACCAACAAACACAAATACCTTCTCGACATCGGGGTGTTCGGCATATTTTCTGATCATTTGAAGGTGACCTTTATGTGGAGGTTTATACCCACCGGGCAAAAGAATAATATATTTATCTTTTTCTTCGGTTAAGAATCTTCTCCAATTTTCAAACAGTCTTCTCATAATAAGGCTTTCCTTTCATTATAAATAGCCATTATTCTATAAAGAGACTCCAAAGCATCAGGATCAAGATATCTTTGTGGTATTCCGATTACCTCTAAAGACATTGTTATTGAAGCCTTTTCGTTTACCTCTAAGAATGCAAATTTAAAATAATTTGCTCTTTCCTCAACTTGTTGTTCGTAATCTTCAGCCTCATTATCAAGGCTCATATCTTGAAAAGCAAGGTATTCAAACCATTCGTATAATTCTTCCGCTGCTTTATTAAGAGCATATCGGTTTAGATTAACAACTTTGCTATTATCTACTGATTTGTTCCACTCTTCAAAGTGCTTTTTCATTTTACTCTTTTACGAAATCAAGCGTTCCCTTGTTGGCATCACGAACTCTTTGTTGCATAGTTTTAGATGAAGCATCGTCTTCTTTCTCTGCTTGGTCGGCTGAGACTTTGCCCTGGAGTTTATCTACTTTTAATTTTAATGCTTGTAGTGCTTCCGGTGAATCAACTTGGCTAGCCATTTGATCAACTAAATAAGCATCAGCCATTTGATCTTTCTCAAGATCTCCAAAACTAAGTTTTTCTGCTGGGTTGCTTGCTATGTCTTTTGCTAAATCTGCTGCACCTTTCAAAGAAGTGTCTTTTTGTGAAAGTATCTGAAGAGCACTGGAGACGACATCCATAGTTGCATCATCAGCATTCTCAAATCCAGCACCCATAGCATTAGGGCTGAAACCCATACCTAAGCCCAATAGGAGAGCGGCGATCTTCTGCTTCATTCCTTCTTCAAGCAATTCTTGTTCGGTTTTCTCAGGAGTTGAAAAATTTCTCCAACCTTCCATGATAAGTTTCATATCTTTAGACATAATAAATCCTCTTAATTTATCCTTAATTAGTTATGAATTTAGGATTATTCCTGCTAAAGCAACAACAACAGCATCGGCTTTATCGTCTGTTCCCGGCTTGGGATTTCCATATCTCGTAAGTTCATAATTAAAATCTTCTGGATATTCATTTTTAACCCACTCTATAACTTTCTTTTTTGTGTCTTCGCCTCTTTTGATCTTGAGACCAACGGCTCCTCTTGCTTTGTTTGCGGCGATCAACTCGGCATCAAAACCAAATTGCTTCCTTACCATAAAAGAGATCATACCATTAAATCGCTGAAGTTTGCTCATCGTCATAGCGGTTGTTTTTCCACCGGAGAACATCATAAACGGAGACTCAATGTAAACTTTAGTGATATTGAATCTGTTCTTCTTGTTGATGTAATTATATGCATTAAGAGAAGAGAGGGTGTGTTCAACGACCAAGCACCTATCTTCCAATGAGGTTTTGTTATCTAATTTTATTGTTTCAGATTTTACGAGGTTTTTGTTAGTATCAAGTATAGATAACCCTAATTTACTTGTGCTAACATCCAAGCCTAAAATATAATTCATAACATTTATTATAACATTAAATTTATTAAATGTCAAGTTTTAGTTTAAAAGTATATTGATCTGCTTCTGTCTTGCGAACAGGAGTTGCCATTTTGGCTATTCCAATAAGGTTTTTATCTTTGTCGTAAATTCCAACTTTTGATAGATATGTCGTCTTTTCAAACTTTGGTTCTTCGTCAGTAAATGAAGAACTTACAATATTTCGTATTTCTTTTGCTTGCTCAATATATTGATATGAGCCTGTGGAAACAGATAAGGAGTCTGATGAAGAAACAAATGTTGGATTTGTTGAATGGTTAAGTTCGCCATACTTGGCATGAGCAAGCATTGTCATTGTCTGAAATTGGTTTGATCCTGAGAACTCTAAAGAATAACTTGCCGACAAGGTGGTTAAAGCGACTGAGGCGGCATCGTGAACTCCAAATCCATAATAAATCCATTTAGAAGTCTGTGCGGCTGCTGGGTCATATTTGATTGTGGTGCTGTCTAATTCCCAACTTCCTGTGAGAGCCACAAAACCTTCGTTATAAAGAACAACACCAGCCACAGAACCTGATCCTGTTGACCCCACAGGTCCTATCTGAACCAAGTCACCATTCTCTCTATAATCACTTAGTTCGCCGATTAATGTTCCAGTTATATAATACTTTAAATTTACAGTTCCTTTTTTAATTGAAGATCCATAAAAAATAGAAGGAATTGTTATTAAATTTACTGTCTGGTTTGCTTTGTCTCCAAGGGACGAGGAATATTGATAATGCGGAGACAAATATGAATAATGGTTAAATGTATTCTCTAATGCTTTTATAGAGGCTGAATTGGAAGTTGCAGAAGCTATTATGCGGCCAATACTAGCAGACATGCTATATGAAGAAGTAATTATATCGCCATATTGTGCTGAATTATATGAAGCAGTTGGTGTGACTTTGAAGCCGTCTTTCATGCCGTTTTTAAATAAAAACGGATATACACTATTGCCAGCCGGTCTATCAATATTATATTCATACAACGAAATAAATCCAGCAGGCACCCCAATGTGATTTGCGGTGTTTTGCCCTGCTAAGTTCGGGAAATTATTAATATATACTGTTCCACTTTGAATGTAAAACTTATTTTGCGGGTAAGCCTCAACAGTGTTTAAAAACAGATCGTCTTCTTCAAATTTATAAAAAGCCATTTATCAACCTCTCTCTTAAATAGTTTTATTGAGGTTTATTGCTAGATCAGTAATCCAATCTAACACGAATGGTAAATTCGTTATCAGGAGTCTTCTTAAGGGGTTCAGATAATTTAGAAACAGCCATCAACTCATTGTTGTCGCTATAGAGACCAACAGTAGTGATATATGAAACAGGCAGATCTGTTGTTTTTGTCTTTACTCGAATTTTACTTCCACTCAAATATGTTGGGTTAGAAGAATAATTGAATTCATTATGATTTACACGACAGAAATACACTGTTGAGTTTAGTTCTACTGTGTTGTTGAACTGTAGGTTATATAAACGTGCCCTGATTGCATCGGCGGAACCTGATATACTAGATCCGGTAATAAATTGAAACCCTGTTGGGCCAGTAGAATAGCCCATCTGGACAGACCCTGAAGTATTGCTTATAATTCCACCTTGCGTTGCTGAATTGAAAATAGACCCTGATATAACTGCTACTCCAGCTTGGTAAAATAATAATCCAACGGGGTAACTTTTATTTTCTGCTAATACTTTTATACCGGCACTTTGTGTTGCAAATAAAATACCATATTCTCCAACTGGTGAATTAACCAAATAGCCGCTTGATCCACTTGCATCAGTTAACTTGATTCTTGAAGAAAAAGCAGTTCCATCTTGTGCGAAAGTTCCCGATACTCCTAGCTCCAATTCAAAAGATCCTTTTTTAATCTCATCCTTCGTCAGTAAACGAGAAAAATTCATAAAGAAAACATTTTTTTGCTTTGATCCACCAGCAAGCAAGTCACCATCCTCATCAAATTGCAAAATAGAACCAGTCTGATCATATCCCATAAGGACCTGGGACATCTGATTGTAAATATTAATCTTCTTTGCATTTTGTGTGTTTGCCGAGGCAGATAATCCTGAATCGTTGGAATAGCCAGCGGTTAAATCAAAAATATGATTAGCTGAGGAGCTTAAAAAAGGATAATCATAGACTGATTGAAACATTCCGTGTGAATAGTCTTTAATATTGGAAACACCATATGTACCAGAGACTATAGTTCCAGTTAAAGGAATAGCTTCATGAAGAAGTGTTCTTGTATTAACAATATCGTTAGATTGATTTAATGATTTATAAAAATTGGCCATGTTTTACTCTCTTATGAAATAACTGCTTTAATAAAGCGTATTGGGATATCGATAGTATATCCAGTTGACATTCCGGTGGCTCTAACCATAGTGTCTATAAAATTAACCACCGAAGCACCCGATGCCTTGTTTGTCATACCAGCGGTGCCACCAAGCTGAGTGAACAAATAGGTACTCGTATTTAAGTCCAAACTTGCTCCAATTTTAAATTCTAATTTTGTACCTCTAGGTCCAGCGATTGTTTGTGAAGTAGAATTAGAGTCGTCTAGGTTATCAGAAACCACATTGTCACTCGAATCAACGGTATAAAAAGCGATATTGTCGTCATCAATATAATCAGCAGCAACTCTATTTCCATTACGATCAACAATATATCCCATTCGATTATCAATTTGAATTATATATGAACTTTCAATCATATCGCTTATTGAACTTCTTTGTTTTGGAGATATTTCTGTTGTATCTAAACCCTGGTCTATTCTAATATAATTTGAATCCTCAAAGGATTCTCCAAACAAAATACCTTGAACCTGGTCTGACCCTATATAGCCAACGGCAGAGGTTGTCCCAGCGGCATCTGTTCCTTCTGTTGAGCGATCAACAGCGACCATGAATGCACCAGAAGTATGTGTTTTAGTGTTTGTAAGATTTTGATTTAATTTTAAAACTGGTAAATAAAGCAAATTTGTATTCGCAATTGTGACAAGTTTTGTTTTCATTGAAGAACCATTATTTGTAAATGATTCAAGAACTGGCGTTTGCAAGATTTCCAAATCGTAATATGCTGAACCTGATGTTTGGTTTGGATTATAAAGAGTATAATTAATCTCTTCGTCTCCAAGGGCAAATTTTGTGATTCGGAAAGATCCATCGCCCTTTGAAAGAACCTTTCTACCGTGATCGGTTAAAACCGCATCAAGTATTATATCACCACTGTTGTCTAAAAAAGCCATTAATGAACTCCCAAATATGTCACTTTTCTCATAATAAATAGATTACACAGAGAAATCTTCTTCACTTTCTTCTTTTATCAAGTTAACTTTAACATTAAAATCTATAATTTTTCCGCTATCGTTTGATCTCACTCTAAATTTAAACTTTCTTCCCCAAATTTTATGAGCCAATTCTTCAATCCCTTCTGTATTTCCAAGACTTGCTGATTGAAGTTGTTGTTTGAACGTTGGAATAAAACCATCATTGTTTCTAAAATTTTCAATATTAAAATAAATTTGTTGTTCTGCTGCCTGCAACTGCAATAGGCTCCTAAAATTCAAATTAGAAGAGTTTGGAATTAAATTCCTTTGTTCAGTAATTAGGATTGAGTTTACTAAAACTCTCGAATCATCAGCGTCTTTTAACAATTCAACTTCATATGCAGCACTTGGGTTGGAATATGAACCAAATTCATTAATCGTTCTAAAAATATAATAATATTTTTTATTTGGACGTATGTTATCCAAAACAACCATATTTTCAGTCATATCAAGATTTTGAAATGTACCTATTAGATTATCTGTGAAATCATCATATATCGTTGGTCTCGTAGAAGTTCTGTAAATCTGAAATCTTGCGGATTCTTTTCTATATTTAAACTGTACTTCTCCATTTGGCAAATTATAGTTTGGTCCAATTTTATTATTTAATATCGAAAATGAGGATAAATCAGCCTGTTCTTCGCCTTTTTGTAATTCTAAATAAATCTTAACTTTTCCTTCTGAGGACATTTTGTTGTGAAATGATACAAAAGGTGGTAATGGAGGTGCCGGTATGTTTATCAATGTATTTTCAAAAATAACTACATTATCTAATCTTATTTTAGGTCTAACATTGACCACACATTCGCCAGAGTCACCATTATCAACAACATCACTAAAGAAGTATTCTTGTCCTATAACAGCATAATAAGCAGTAGCACGATAATAATATGTTTTATTTTCTTTAATCTGGGTATCGATGAAGAGCTTATTTTCTTGTGTTGCAGCCATAAAGAAAACCTGATCGGGTGTTCCAACCGCTGTTTCCGAAAACCACTTCTCTACTCTAAAGAAAAGATATTCATTTGCATTTTCATCACCTTTAAATATATCAACATAGTCCATTGAGTTTTTTGAAATCGTTTTTCTTATTTGACCAAAGACTTCTTGTTGTATTATATCATATGAAAGATCAATAGGTTTATTTGATATTGGATAATATGCATCAACTGGGAAAGGGTAATTGAAATTGTCTATAAATGATTTCAACGTTAAATCTTCTTCATTTGTTAGTCTAGAAACAGAATTTGAATAGTGTCCAAAAAGCACCATGAACCTTTCATATATGCTAAATCCATATCCCAATCTATCAGCTTCTTGAATGTGATTAGAGATTTGACCATCGGTTGGATAAGTCATATATAATATATTAGAGAACTGATATTTGCTAAAATCTGCTTCTGGGTTTCCTATTAATGGTGTATTGCTATTAAAAACAATATTTCTTTGATTGGTAGAGCCTTCTTCTCTGGTGTAAAATAAGGGCAATTCTATTTCATCTGCCGGGTTTGGAGTTGCTTCAAAAAATCTATTTGTTGTAAGTGAATATGTCGGAGTTCCAGAAGGAGTTTCGGTATCAATTTCTTGAGGAGTAATTGGCTCCAATATACTTGAATTAAAATAAGTTATTATTTCACCAGGCAATAAATCTATTGCGTTTTGTTCTTCAGTTTTGGTAAACTTTATTTTTGTTGTCTTATGATAAACATCACCCATATCAGCCAAATTTAACTGCCCTATTTCAAGTATAGAGAGAGTCTCGTCCTTAAATGGATCAGTGCCTGGTTCATTTATAACAATCTTAGACATATCAATATCCCCCCGTTGTTGGAGTTGTAGTTGAGGCTGGGGCGGTAGCAACAGGGCTGCCTACGGTACCACCGCTGCTGTCGCTTGGTGCTGTAAATCCGCCGCTTCCATCATTCGGTCTTGTATAGCCAGCAGTTCCAGTTTGAGCAACAATATTGGAAGTTGATCCAATCACATCATAATCTTTAGAAATATAGTGCTGAACTGATATGTTCTTTATTTCCCTTTCTTGATTGCTTGGTCTTACAGTTTGTGTAATGGAATTTTCTGGCTGTATGAAAAAATATTGCCCTTCAATTGGAAAAGATAGCAAGTCTCTTTTTATTTTTAAATTATTGTTATAATATCTCTTTAACCTGCAAAGTGTTGTCGTGGTTAAAGAATCAATATCACCTTTTTTTAAAAGTTTAAATTTTGGCTTATTAATCATAATTTCACCTTCTTTGGACATTTCATATCCGTCAAACATTTCAACTTGGACCAACTTAAAATGATTTACATTCATTGCGGCTTGGGTTTTTAAGTTCTTAATTAAATCTCCAGTGGGGTTGCCTTTCAGTTTTTTGACAAATTCTAATTGATATAAAAATAATGCTTTTATCTGATTTGGTAACTCGGCTAAAAATTCAGTGAATTCTCTTTTTGTTAAATTTTCATTTGCTAATGCAATAAAATTTTTCTCAAATTCTAAGTTATAGTCTCTTCCTTTTGAAATATTTATATCAGGTGGAGTGTTAAAGTTTTCAGCCACTTCGGGGGATACCTCAGTAGTAGAGGTATCAAATGCTTCATTTTCATCACTAATAAAAGAGTATCTTACAAATAATGAATTATCTCCCAAGAACTCACTGGATTCAATAAAGTCTTCAAACTGACTCACAGACACAGTTTTCGTGCTGACTGCTTCTATTGCTTTGAAATTTTCACTATTTTGTGTTATCTCAGAAACAACCAATTTTTCTTGCGGAGTTGATGATGGACTTTTAGCTGGCATTTGACTTCTCCTTTTTTATTTCAGAATTTGGCTTGCTCATTTCTTCAGTAACATTTTTCAAATCTGCTGGTTTTTGTCTTCCAACTTTAAAAACATTTGTATCAAATGTCGGATTAAATATCTTATTTACTTCTTCTAATTTGATTGTTGATATATCTTTTAAATTAGTTGATAAATCTTTACCAAAAACCATTAAGTTTGGGCTTAAAAAAGAATATAAATTTTCCTGTAGGTCTAAAAGTTTTTCGTAACTCTTTGGGACCAACTCAGTATCCTTGTCGCTTGGAGAGGAATTGAAAAATTTATTAAATTCGTTATTTGCACGATTTTCAAATTGACTACTCTGTAGTATGGCTGCGCCTTCACCAGTATTCATATTCATATAGTTATAAGACATTGAATAATTTTTTAAAACAACCGCCTCTTTGAAAAGATAATCTAAAAATATAACGTTTCTACTGTTTGGTGTATTAACAAACGCCCTTAGCGAGTCTGCCTGTGTATTGTTGTTGGACAAATCAAATGAACTTTCAAAATCTCTTGCTAATTTAGATAAATCCTCGCTAAAACCTCTCAAAGAAAAAAGAGTTGCATTTCTAGGGTCAACTTTTGTAGATATAGAGTTGGTTAAATCCCGTTTGTTCTTATTTGATAATTCATATAAATATGAAAAAGCACGAACATAAACTTCATTAGCAGTGGACCAAGAGGGGCTATCTGGGTCGCTTATATTAAAATCGTTAAATTGTGATTCATATAATCTTGATTTTGTACGATTCAAATCAAAATCATAGTTTTTACTTCTCTCAACCATTGTATAATAATCGCTTATTTCTTTCTCCGAGATTCTCAAATCGTCTATGATGTTTGAAACAAAATCAACCGTAGGATCTTTGAAAGTTAAACCTAAACGATATTGATAGCGACCCAAAGAAGTTTTGTCTACTGTTTTATCTGTAAATTGAAACATTCTTATATCATTTTGTCCAGTATTTATTTCACTAATCAATCCAAAATCCTCTTCTACAGAATCTATTTGAAAGCCCTGACCTGATGAGAATGTCTTAACTATAATGGCAGTTTCATCGACATCCATTCGTTTTCTTGTAATTTGTAGATTTTTTATTTTAATATTGTTGATATTTTCTGAGATTGCTTGTTGGCTCAATGTTCTTAAAAAATATCCATATTTTGTATTATAAAGAACCAAATTCTTAAAGTTTATTGAAAAAATACCAGTTACATTTCCTTCATTATTGATAGAGTATTTTAAATCACTAAACGAGGAAACCTGTTTTTCTCCGATTGCTTTTGGCGAATCAAATTGTTTTTTTCTGAAATCTTTAATTTTAAAATTGATAATATCCAAGGTCGTAAGTAAACTATGTTCTTCCTCAATATGCCTTGGTCCAACCATATATCCTTTCTCTGGGTGTAAGTGCACTGGGCCGCTGTATTGTTCTCCAGTTGGTAACACAAAAACAGTCGCTGTGGATACAGCACTTCCCAAATCAATAACCGAATCAGAAGCAATGTTTCCATAACGGCGAACAGCACCTGAGAAGTCTAAATTTGCTGCTTGTAAAATTTCGGACATTTCAAAATAAACAGAACAAAATACTTTAACTTGTTGTTCTTGATTATTAAATTTTACATCATAAGAGTCTATAAATCTAACATTGTCTTCGGAATTTACTTGATTAAGGGACTTTGCCGGTCTGGAAATGATTTTAACCGATTCGTCTTCACCATAGTTTGAAATTAAAAAGTCTTTATCAAATTGAATTTGACCTAAAGTAATATTATCGTTCAAGCCAACATTTGAAGATATAACCATAAGAACTCTCATGTGTTGTGAGGTCTCTGGTGTAGACCAACTATTGTTATCTTTTGAGTCACCGATTACTGTTGTGACCTTTATGCTCATTTCTTCATTAGAGGCATCGAATAAATCTATTTCTTTTATAAAAATATTTGGTATTTGTCCTTTGCTCATTATTCGCAATCCTCGATGTCTTCATCAGTAACTAATGTTTGATATATATTTACTTCGCCGTCTTGTATGTCTTCACATTTTATATCCAATCCTAAGTAAATATTTTTTTCTTTAAGTTTTGATATACCCTGGCATAAATCAGAATTAGGTATTTCTCTATCTCTTGATATATTGAAATAGTTTTCAACACTATTTTCGTCAACTATGAGACCCATGACGGTTGATTCTGCGGAAAAAGGCGACTCTTCTTTTAAAATATCAATGTCTTTTTCTTGATTATCTAATGCAAAAATAAGTTTATCAAAAGTGACTTCATCATAATCATATTTAAACACTTCTATTGAAAGAGAATCTTTATAAGAGAATCCATTTTTCTCCAATAGGTGCAATAATAATTGCTCTTTTTCTAATTTTAAAAATGTATCGTCTTCTGCGACTTCTGAGGATTCATAATCCATACTAATATATGCATCTCTGCTTAAATGTGCCAAAGACATAGTGAAATTCAACTCACACTCTACTTGAGGGACATTATAAAGGGGACTTGTTGAAGAAGAAATATAACTATTTGAAGAACTAAATTCTCCCAAAAGTGCGGTTGCTTCCCAACCATTCGCTTTTTTAGAAGAAGGCTTATTGGTTCCAATAGGATATATTAAAATATTATCGTCTTCTGTTGTGTTTTGGTCGTAATATTTGCTTTCAACACCTGTTAAAGTTGTCTGTGGTTTTAGGCTTGGTGTATCAGTTAAAATTCTAACTTTTGTTTGTGTATTATTCTCGGAAAATCCACCGGCTTGAGTATCATATAAAATGTCATCATCAAAAAAAGCATAATATTCAGGCTTGAGTTCACCCTTCATTAAAAGTTGTCTTCCGTGCGGAGTCAACTCAATCTTTATTACGTCTTCTTTTTTATTGAAAAATGTCATTGTTTATTCCTCATTATCAAGATCCACTCTTTATACAATCACTTAATTGCTGTCGATGCAAATCACTCATATTACTACGACCAATAACATCCCTTAATGCTCTCAATTCACTACATAAGAGCCCCAATTGATCTGGTGAAATAGCAACTTGGCTGTAAGGGTCGCTTGGGTTTGCTGAAATACCAGCACTTCCGAGTGTCCCGGCACCTGTAGCACCAACGCCAATTGCTGTACCCGCAGGGGCACCAGTCGGACCAGTGGCTATCGCGGCGAGACCTGCTTTGCCGGGAACGCCAGCACTAACAGACGATTGTGCTTCTTCTGTTAGAGCCTCAGAAACAGGAACAGCGGCTTCTGCTATTTTACCCTGTGGTTTGACTAATGTTTTGAGACCACCTGGTTCAAATTGTCCGATGGCAACTTCAGCATCAAGTTTTGCCAATTCCACAAGAGAAAAGAAATCATATGGCCAATTAAAAGTGTTTCTTGGAACTTCTTGAAGTTTATCGCCTTCTGTTCCTACTACAGATCTCCAATAATTGGTAGTTGCTCTTTGTTTTACCTTGAAAACCATCCAACGAATTTTTGATGGTAACGGTGTTCCTTTATCGCTAGTATCCAATACTTTGCCACCAGGTTGTTGGAGGACCGTTGCTCCGCCGCCAAGAAGTTCTTGTGCTAACAATGGATGAGAAATTTCAGATCTGACTGCTTCAAATTTTGAAGTTATACTTGGATAAAGCCCTTGCCATATGTCTGCGAGGTCTTGTTTTGATAGTGTTTGTGAGAACTCAAATATATACATCGCGAAGGGCTCAATTGATTCCGTGGCTAAAAAGTCCATACTCGGTGGAAATACATAATCTCGCATTTTATTAACCATATTTGTAACAGAATCACCTGTGCCGTTGTTGGATAAAATAGCATTTGTTATGTCTTTGCGAGGTATGTGGAAATATTTTCTAAGTCCCTCCGCTTCAATGAATGGAACCGCGACCACCGCTTCTTTAATAACTTTTTCATTGGCGACTTCTCCCATTCTCTTTGGTTTTGTTGAGAAGTCAAGTTGGTCTGCTAATGACCGAATATTTCCAGTGTCTTTTTCAAGTATATTAGTTAACCAGTTTGAATCAATATCCTCAATCTGTAAAAAGACACCTTTTGCTTGGTCTTCTTCTATTCTTCCATACTGATGCCACATTCCTCTTGGAACCGACTGGGAGGCGTTAAGAGGAAGTGTGACCGAAGTTTTTGAAGACAAGTGGGCAAAGTTTAACATTGGGGACTCCCACTTACTTTGAATAACTAAGCGAGCAGTCTCTTCGTTAAGGTCTCCAGATTGATCTCTTTCAATAGAAAGAAGGTTAACGGAGGCACTCAATTGCAAAGCATTAGCATTATATGCGTAGTTTTGAGCATAAGCAGACTCTATCTTTTTCGGACTACCAGCAGGAATATCAAAAATATCTTCGCCTGTATCTGTATTTGGATCAACATATCTATAATACGTTATGGAGGCAGATCTTTGAATATCTTTGGCGGTATAAATTCCGTCTTCTGTTGGCGTAAATTTAATATCAGCCCAAGCTTGTCCGTGATAATAAGGAGGAGTAAAAGGGTAATTTTCCCCTTTACTGGATTTATTACCTATTTGAGTCTCGCTGGCGAAGACAACACTTCCACCTGTATATCCGACCCCTTGTGCTTCAATTAACGAAGGAGGACCAAATGCTGTTGGTCTTGAATACATTGTAAAATTCTCTGTAGAGTCAGCAGAATATTGCGGGGCGGTAAAATATTTAGACCCAACACCACCAGAGACATTAGATATTTGAGCATCAGAAGTGGTTTTATACATCTTTACTCGCATCATATAATCTTTGCCTGCTTCAAACTGTTTTAATTCATTTGACGGCTTAGAGAAAAATGTAGTATAATTCTTATTTTGTAAGAAAAAGTTTGATGTCTCTGATAAAAAATTATGAGTCATCAAGGTGTATAGTCTGTCTCCAGCAACAGAATTTAATGTTGCTGAGGAAGAGTGGTTAGCAATAATATCTGGTTCGTTACAAAACAATTCAACACCCTGTAAGGTCTCTGGTTTTATGATTGCTTCAAATGGTATTCGTTTATCAAATATTAGACCCTCTCCATTATTTATTGAGTATCTATTCTCGTTGCTAGCCAGAGAACCACTATAAGAACAATAGTAGTCGCTACCAGAAACAAATACTCTTTTGTTTGCTGATCCTGATTCTTTCAATGACCCATTGATTAAAGGATAGTCAACTGCCACACCAGATTTGATTGAATTATACATAATCCCTGGGGCAAATAAAGGTGCAAGAATGTTTTGGAAAGTAATTTTTGCTGGTCCACCGGCAAAACCTCCTGTTCCTGATCCTGATGCTGCTAAAGAAGCACTATAAGAAGTAAAAAACTGCTGGGCTATTTGCACTGTTCTCTGTTGTGGGTAAAAACCCTCATAAGGAAGTAACTTTTTAATTGCTTTGCATTTTAAAGTTATTTTTAATGGCTCTCCCATACTTTCGTTGTCGTTTAGAACCATTTCAAAGTTTTTCATAAAATCAGAATTTGAATAAATTTGATAAAAATTGTCTTCGTTGGAGCCAGTTGTGCTTGATAGACCTCCGTTCAATTCAAAAATATTTAAATTTTCATCAATCGGAGACTTTGTTTCATAAAAAGAAACATGATTTGATATTCTAAATTCTGGTATGATTGTATGGTCTTTTCCAAGCTGTCTTGGTCCTTGTATGAAATCTCCATAAGAATCATAAAATGGGTTTTTACCTGATTGTGATCCTGCTTCCCATTTTGCCTCTCCGGAAGGGACGGAATAATCTGCATCCAGATCGCTAAACAAAGATCCGCTATTGACGCCTTCAACTTCCATTCCATTTATATTGACTGCGGAAGAGAGTGGAGTGATTGTGTGTTTTCTATTATAAATTGGAGCAGGTCTTAAATAAAGATCTAAAAAGTTAAATGCCGTAGAAGAAGAAAGGGCTCCAGCACCATAGGAATATTGGTTTTGTAAAATACCATAATCTGTTTTACCTGGGTTTATTATATCGAGAACATTTTTGTCCCAACCATACCACTTAGACGCTCTTTCGTTTGTAGTGTCAATCGCTTGAGTGTTCCAATTTCTATAGGCATCCATAGTCCAAACACTTTGAGACACTTCTGCTCCAAAGCCATTATCAACTTGATCAATTGGGGTCCTGTTTGATCTATTATCTCGCCAAGGAAATGTGAATGTTGTTCTTTGTCTCACATAATTCTTATATGTGTGAAGCTGTGGGGGATAAACTGTTTCTCCGTAAGTCATAATCTCAAAGATATCAAGAGGGCTTTTCCCTCCAAGCAGGGCTCCATTTAAATAAAGTTCTTTTGCATCTTCATACAAGTCTGGGGTTATATTGACTAAACCCAATTCTTCGTTTAATTGTGCATTATTAAATTGAGAAATTGCATTTCCGAGTGGGGCTGCTATGCTTACTCTTTTTGTCCCTTTTTCTGTGATTGTAGAGCCATAAACAACAACAGGTTTAAACTTTGAAAGCACAGGAGTTTCAGAAAATTTTAAAATAGGACCATATTTTGCTTTCTGTGATCTTGTTTTGCTGTTTCTTGTAAAAGTAAATTCTGGTCCTGGTTCTTGGACAATTGTTAAGATATTTTCTTTGACTTGTCTACGAGTAAGTGGATTTTGACCAACTCTTATTTGTCTCCAGGTTGGAAAACCATATGGTCCATTTCTATGAAGCATAAGAGCGGGGAAGAATGATGCTGTTGTTGGTAAATGATGTGAAAAAATAAAATTTTTATAATTTGATAAAACAGCATTAGATTCTAGTGTCTCTGGTATGCCGATTATATTTTGCTCTTTATCAATAGAAGCACCACTTGTGAGTGTTTCGGATAGATCTTCAACTATATCCCAACCCACGGGTTCATATATAAATGTATTTAATCCGACAAAATCTTGATAATATTTAGCCATTCTATTCTCCGAAAATCTCTGAAGCGGTTGGGAAGTTTATCGCTGGAACAAAACCAGAATCCCCTCCTATAATTACTGACGAACTCAAAATTCCATCTCTTGGCGAATAACCATATATTCTTTGGTTTCCACTTGTAACTGAATAATTATTACCTAATGAGGAAGTTACCCAACCATATTGGAAGTCAGATTGGGGTATTGGTGAGTTCACAAAAGCATTATCAAAATTATCCGTAAGGACCGGGGATAACACCGTTGAGTTATCCGCTGGTATTTTTCTTCCGTTTCTTTGAATCTTATGAAAATTAGGAACAACGACATAACTTTCAGCAACAGGATTAGCGTGTTGCGAATCTGCTCCAAACTGACCGCAGTGTCTTCTTAAAAGTGTTTGTAAGCCTTCACGATAGTTGTTTTGACTGTTCATTCGGATTGTACCGGCTTCGCCACTTCCAGAAGAACGAACAGTATAATTTCTATAATTTAAATTATTATATACTGAGTATTCTCTCGCATAAACATCAAGGTATCCGAGGGAATTTACTTCGATACCGCCGGGTGCGGAAAATCGTGAAGTAATGATTGTGTTTGTAACCGACGATGTAATGACGGCATTAACTACATCTAAGGCACTTCTTGTATCTCCACCTGTTGAGGAGCCACCATCGACAGCCACAAATGTTCTATAACTGTTTCCGGGGTCTGGGACAGGGGTATAGCCAGAAGCTTGAATTTCAAGCAAAGAATCGCCAGTGCTAGATGTGATTCCTATTGTCGCCTTACCAACAGAAGGAACATCGGCATAGATATTAAAAGAATAATTTGTATTAAAGTAAGAGTCTGCTTGAATAGCACCGGTAACATTTGCAAAAAATTCAGCATTAGAGGAGCCAGTTAATATAGCATTTGAACCGGGAGTTACTCCCCCACCAAGTTCTATTTCAATTATAACAGATGCTCCTGCAACATTTGCGATTCTCAATCGGTCTGCATCAACAACGGAAGAACTTGTTTCTATAATAAAAGATCCGCTGTGTAATACTTCTGTTGTTGGTACGACTACTAACGAACCTGTGTCTGGTTGCCTGTTATTTTGATAAACACCAAAAACATTCCCCGAAACAAATGGTGCTTGTCCAAATAAGGACATTGGGTGTGTTGTTTCTGGTAGGATTGAGCCAATTGAAGTCGGTAGATAAAGAGACTGTTCTGGGTTCTTGACCAAATATAGGTTGTTTTCGTGCTTTCCGAAGCTTTGAACAATTTCGTGATTTTCTTTGTAGTTTCCGTGAGTAAAGAAAGGACTTCCGCCAGTATTTGTTTTAATATTTTTAATATTAACTGGTCTTTTTGCTCTTTCTTCTCGATAGTATGTTGCACCTTTTCTTGCAGGGTCGGGATATGGGCTACCATAGTCTGCCCCTACGAACCCAAAAGCACCGTCAGATCCAGTATATTCACTGAATAATATTTGCCATGCTTCTTCGCGTGTATATTCATCATGGAGACCATTTAGAGGAGCAAGTCCAGTTTCATCAGACAACCTAAGTGAATCATAATAATTCAAATCTACATGACGATGTTGATGACCGCCGACCCAATTTTGAGTAAATGAACCTTGCATTGGGATTTCATTTGTATAATCTGTCGTGTCGGAATGAATATTTGTTATAATCGACTCGCTGTGAAAATGTTCTGCCACAACCGCATTATACCCTGAATTAACCGAACCTGATATGATATTGACAGGCATTTTTTCTGATCCAAATGTGAAATAATAAGAATCATTTTCGCTGCTTGGTCCACTTGGGTGGACTAAATCATTTGTATATTTTCCAACATATCCTTCTACATTTGTTCTTTTTTTCAAATTAGGGCTTACTGGATCGTCACATTGTTTTGGATCAATGATACCTTTTCCAGTTCCTGAACCTACCAAAAAAGTATTTAAAGGAACACCAGAATCACTAATTGCACCGGCCCTATCAACAAGATTGTGGATGATGTTTCTATCTTTATTTGGTGGATAATTTATACCACCATGAATTATATGTTTTAAAATCTTTTCCAACCTATAGGGCTTAGAAAGCGTCCTAAAAACATAAGCGGAGCCTTGATAAGTTGAACCGTTTGTTTGAAAAAAGTTAGGTAATTCAGAGTCACTGTGTTTATTGATAGATTTTCTTATTGTTTCGCGATCCGATAAATCTGTTCTTTCTTTTCTTTCTTTTTGCCATAAACAATTATTATTATCTCCGCCTTCGATTGGAGCATGGCCTGTTTTCCAATTATAATTTAATTCTGCTTGACCTTTTGCCGAGCCTTCGGTTGAAGCATATCTTGTTGTAATTGGAAACTTATTTTGATATTTGTTTCTTTCCAAAACATGACTATCGATAACGTTTGTCACACCGCCGGAGAAACGAGCACTTACAGGAAACAGGTCCTCTATAATACGAGAGATTGAAGTATCAATCCATTTAAAGTATTCCATATAACGGTCAAGGTCAGGTGTACCGCTCACTCTTTCAAAAAACAATCTTCTCAAGACACTTAAGTCTTTATATTCCATTCGATATTTGTCTACTGGTTTTCCAACAAGGTTACTGAATTCTGTTATAGAAGAGAACATATTTAAGATTTCTTCAGAAATTGATTGATACATGCTTTTCTCAAGAGCATAAAAATTATCAGATACATCTTCGTCTTTTACAAAAAATACTTCTTTATCACCCTTTACATTTACATTATCCGATATAACAGAGATTTCTGGTAGCTCTTTCTTTTGAGAGAAAATAAATTCATTGGAAACAAAAGAAGTTTTGCTTGTTCCAAAATTAGCACCTCGTCCTCTATGTTCGCGACGAATAATATTGTCTATCCAACCATAAATTGTATCAGTTGATCCACTCGAAAAGTCTTCTACTATAAAATCACCACTAGAATTAGAACCAGTGACTGTATCGAAATTCCAATTTATTGCTAATAAATCAGCACTTGGAATAGATGCAGATAGTTGATATGCAAAAGCAGTAGGCGGCCTAATATCTTCACCAGATCCGTAATTTGAAGGGTCGAGATTATGCTGCTGTATGATTGACTTATTTAGATAATCTTCATATAATCTAAAAGAGCCAATTTGTATATCTGATCTTTGATCTACCGCGCCAGTAAAGTTTGTTGTATGAGCACCAACATAAAATCTCTTTGTATTAGAAAGAAAACTAGATCCGCTAGCATAGTCTAAACTAGCAGTCAATAAAAATTCGGATCTTACAACATCAAAATCATGATTTACGCCATAAAATTCTATCGTATATGTTGGGTTTGTTGTAGATATTATATTTCCAACCAATTCATATTTATCGGGCCTCACACTAACTGCAAGGTTCCACCTTTGATTGTCATAAATGTCAGATACCATGCTAGAAGTTAATTCTATTGTTCCAGATTGATTTTTTATAAGAAATTTAGCATTTTTAGATTCTCTTTCTTCGCGAACCAAGTATATTTGCAAGTTGGCTATTTCACTTGTAACCCAAGTATAATCATCAACATCAGTGGGAATTGCTTCGTGAAAACCAAAGATTGATGAAGATAGAAATGTTGTTTGAAAATACCCACTTTTGTGCTCTGGTATCTTAAAAGGAACAATGATATCTGCTTCTGCTGTAAATGCAGAATATCTTTCTAATTTTTCAGTACCAGAGCCAGAGACAAACGTATTTGTGCTACTTACCGAAGAAGTCTGATATATGGTTGACGGGAAATAATTTGGATCATTAAAGTTTATATATTTTGTATTAAGAGAAGATCGTTTTGTTTTATCATTAAAATAGTGTGTACCACCATCGGTATAAATATTTAACTTTATAAGCTCGTCGTCAACACCAAAACTACGAAGAAGGTTTCTTACTGATTTTTCGGTTCCCTTGGATTTATAAATGTGTTCTAAGTTGTTGTAAATGTTAGTATAAATGAGATTTTTAACTTCTGATATGTCTTTCTCATAAATAACTTGATTAGAATCTCTATCACCAAATCTTTCCAAAATTTTAGAATCTACAAAAAGATTATTAACAGTTATTCCTCTCTCTGTAAGCAGTCTATCTGCAAATGGGAGCGGCTTTTTATCGGATTCAATATATTTCTTTTCTTTTAACTTTGGTATCTCTGTAATTTGTGCATGTAATGTGTCGAAATAGTTTGATATAATTTGAAACAAATATTTAACATTATTATTACTCGCTTCGTCTTCTTCCCGAATCCAGCTTGGAACACTATTGAATATCATGTTTCCATTTTCTTGATCCCAATCAGAACCAGAAGTTTGCATTTCAGAAAGAATACTAACAACATTAGGATGTGTGCTATAAATAATAGGGTCGGCGACCTCAGAGGAAACGAGACCTGATTCAGTAAATGCAGAATCGGTTGAGCGAGCACCAGAAGAATAACCAGTCCAAGAGCCATTTGCAATTCGACCAGAATAATCTAGTACAACAGAGTCTGTCGCTGAAGCTCCAACAACACCTTCATTAAATTTATAATAAACACCAAGTTTTACATTTGCATCGTCTGTGTTGGTTCCTCCACCGATGCCGCGATACCAATTGTTGTGAATTTCTTCTGAGGTTCTCCGAGTTTTCCAAAAGCGGAAATCATCAAGAGAAGCAGAAAGTTTACCAGCGAACTTTAATTGATTTATTGTAAGAGCACCGACACTGGAGGAAGGAGAAGCCTGTAAAGCTCCAATATATCCGTTAACCAATCCTGAGAAGTCACCGAATCCTGTTGTTCCCAATGTTCTCTCGTCGTCTAAATTACCATTTTGATATAGCCGAGAAGTGATCCCAGAAGAGGCAGAAACAAGGCTTAGAGCATAATGTGACCAGTTTGCGAGCGATCCGGTAGTGATATTAGACGAGCCAATAAGTTGCTCAAAAACTCCCGTAGAGCCCGATTGTAGGGTAATTCTAAATGGTTGATTTGAGCCTGCGCCAGCACCGGGCGAACTTGTAAGATTGAGAGTTAAGCGACCATAATCAGCCGATGAAGATAATTCTCCATTCCAAAGGTCAAGAATAACTTCTTTCTCTGTTTTTGCAATATCGAAGGCACTCTTTTTAAGCCAAAATTCAATCGTGACTCCTTCGGAGCCGTTAATATCATAAGTGATAGTTCTATTTTTTGTAGAATCATAAACAACTGATTTATCAAATGTTTCTCGTAATGGCTTACCTTCCATTCCAGCAGAAGCTGTGTGCATTCCACCGCGAGAATAAATATATTCGTAATCTGCTACGGCATTAGGGAGCCCATATCCATCGGTTATAGAAGCAGCGGTTCCCCACCCTCCATAAGAAAAATTAACATATCCCGTTGTCTTTGGATATTTGTTATCAAAAACCCACTTATCAAGATATGACGAGGACAATTCAAACAATATTTTTTCTTTCTCGGACCCATCATACGGATAATCTCCGTAAATCCTTTCTATTGTTTGAGTATAATATTCATAAGCAGAACCGTATTTAGCAAAGTTGGAAGCCGTTGCAAAATCAACACTTGGTTGAAAGGTTTCATTTTGAACAATTTTTGTGTTAATAAAATCAAATGATTCAACAGCGGAACTACCGGTTGTTGCATTTTCAAAAGTTGCTGATTTGTTAAAAAGGTCTTTAATACTCATCTTTTTCTACTCTGAACTTGAACAAATATGGCTGCTCTCTATAAGAGGAGACCGAATCTTCGTAAAAACTATACTGAAATGCGTAAGTGTATCCTGCTTCAAGCATGGTTAAGTCAAGATCAAAATAATTACCAGAAACATCATAAGACAACATAGAGTAGTTGTTATCGCTTGAGCCAGTGCCATAAGGAATAACAATCTTTTGATCAATTGTTCTAATCACTTGATATGAAGCACTTTCAATAATTAAGGTTGGGACATTTGCTTGTGCTTTTGTATAAATATTTGGGCACCAATTCTTGTCTCTCACATACAGCTTAAATCTTTCTGTTTCTGCGTTAGAATATGATTCTTTAAGATAAGGCATTGAAACAACATATTTCCCATTTGGATTGATGTTTGAAGCTTCCAAAGTGATTGGCTCTATTGTTCCTGTGTGGAACTGAATTGATGCAGATGAGGCATTTGCTATGGCATCAGATCCGCTAAACCAAACATCATAAACTGTTTCCAAATCTGAGGAGCCTGTGGTGGCTAAAGAACACTTATATATACCGGTTGAAACATGACTCCCTGTTGCAGCAAATTGATTGTCACTGCTAACATGTGTTCCATCTGCGACTAAACTTAATGGATGACCGGTTGGAGTGGTATTATCCGAAGAACCAGAATAGAGGCTAACATATATACTATCTGTTCCAATACTTGGTATATCTTTCAACCTACCTCTAACATAATTATATAAAAAGACTGTGTTCAAATTATCAGCAGCAGGGGCAAGCGATGAACTAAAAAAGAAAGTTCCACGTTGATCTTTTAAAGTAGAATCCCACCTTGCTTCAAGAGTTGGTTTTTTAAAAAAGAATTCACTACCTCTTGCGAAGAATTGCTTAGTGTAATAGGATACAACCGCTCCTTCAAGGTTTGTTGAGCTTGTTGCTTCATAAGAAGCTGATAGTTTTACTAAAACGCCATTGTTGGTTTTTGATCCAAGAACATTGCCGCCACTATTAATCCACTGTTCGACGAGCGTTGTGATATCAACAGATAAATCTTCAGTCCCAATAGGAAACGATTGTTCAAAAGAAGAACTAGAGTCTGTATAAATATCTCCGCCAGCGGTAGTCCAAGAGGTGCTACCTGCTTTTCTTATCCAATTTGACCCTATTTTGTCATAAGTTAAATCTGTATAATTGTCCAAATCTAAACCATAGCCCTCTTCCCAAACTCCATTGATAGCATTAACAGTTAATTTAAAGTCTCTTGGTAAAGTCGTGGAGTGTGGAGCATTATATAAATTTAAGAAGAAATTAACACTACCAGAAGCCGGTATGGTTCCTGCTGTTCTATCAGAGGAAATATCTGAAATTGGGAATTGAACTAAAATTCTGGATAATTCAGAAGATCCAGAAGATTCTTGACCATAAATTGAAAATGTCTCCAAAACATCAGCGGCACCAGCATTTGATCCGGTTCCTCTAGTTTGCAAATTTGATTCAAATGCATTTGTTATAGAGTTGTCTGCATTCGCTGTGTATCTTTTAATAGCCATTATTTAACAGTTCCTTTAATATCTAAGTCGGGGTATTTTAATTCAGCAATAACGTTTTGCGGCATTTTTATAAAAGTTCCGTCGCGTGATAATGCATCACGAAAATTTAAAGCCGATGAAGAATAATTTCCGCCAGTTATATTTTCCAAAACTACGTCTTTTACGCTTGTTACGCCATCAATGTCATTTAATCTTTGATATATTCTTGTTATATATATTGGCTCCCCAACATAAGACACTTCTTTGAAATATGTTTTTAAGTCTTCTATACACTCTGCTAACACAGAATCAGTGTCAAATCTTTTATCTATTTGAGCTACAAAATCAACCGAAAAATTGATTACTTTTACATCCATGATATCCACAACATCATTAAGCATTTTATATGAAGTGAGCCAATTTTTTAAATTATTTTTTGTAACGCTGTTGGTAGCGGCCAACTTTCCTTGTGAATCTTCTGAAACAACATATAAAGATAATCTTCTGTTTGTTGAAGAGGGGTCATTAACAATGTTCGCTCTTTTAATTGCGCCAAATTTAGCAGGCATGTTGTAAACTAATGATTCATAATCTTGTTTTGAGACGGCACGATTTTGAGCGGAATAAGAAGCTATTGCTCTCTGCTTTAATTCTTCCAATGTTATGTCTGCATTTACAGAAGTTATCGGCAATTCATTTGTTATTTCTAAAGAATTGGATACAGTGTTTTTCTTGTCTTGGTCTAAATCAGCGTCAACATCAAAAACCAATTCACTTTGCGACACTATAGAAACACTATTTGTTCCAACACTGCTTCCGACCTGATCATTGGATCTATATGCAATAGTTAAAGTTGTATTAGAGGGAGAAATTCCGAGTTTATTGGTTGATATCAGTTTTGTTGGGTCAAAAGAGTTTTCTGATATTGTTCTTTTACCGTGTAAGTTCAAAGCTATTTTAGAAGGATCGGTTAACCCAGTAGCGTCTTCACCCTCAGAGCCGAAACCAAACTGAATGTATGTTCCTTCGTCATCTCTTTGTGTAACAAATCTTCTAGTAGCTACAAATGGTTTAATTATTGATCTCACTCCGTCTGCTATAGCATTTTGGTTTGTTGTTTCTATAAAGATTACTTCTTGTGCTAGGTTATCGACTTCATAATATTGATTACCCTCAGAATCAAATACACTTTGCACTTCGCTTATTGTTGAGTCGCCGATTCTAATTCTCTTGAATCTTTCAAAAACAGATTCCACTTCCACTTCAGTTGAAAATATCAATCCAGATTGTATCATACCATTTGCCTTTACTGCAAAAAAGGTAGTGGCTCCTGTTGTTTCATTAAATCGGGCAGCTACAAATTCATTTTTAGCATCATTAAATACTATATCTTCTGTTAAAGCAAAATTCACACCATTGCCTGTTGAAAAAACCGAACCTCTTTTCAAAGTTGGTAAAAAAGTTAAATCTGGTGCGGTTCCTTCGGCGTTTGCTGGGCATAGCACATATGCTGTGATGACTCCATATGACGAGGGTATCCCTGTATAGTTGTACCCTAAAGCTCTTGCGTGTTTTCTAACATTATCAAATTCTATAGCCGTGTCTAAAAAACTTTCATTTACACTGTAATCTACATAATAAGATAAAACATCACCAACATATGCAACACTATCTAAAATCATTGACCCAAAAGAAGCATCCGTAAAGTCTTTATAAGACTCAGGATAATACCTTTTAGCATAGTCCACCAGATCTTGTTTTATCGAGGCAAACTCTCTACTGGTGTAGTTTATATTAATATTTTTACTTTTCGGCATTAATGTGGAACTCCGTAATTCACAATAAATAGATTTCTAGTTAAATATTTGTTATATCTAAGTCAATAGAATCCACAATTTGTGCAAATTCAATTTCATAGTTCAATTTAATGTTTATGCTTATGTCATCTATTGGTCTAATAGACAGTCTTATAATTGTTATGTAAGGTGCATATGTGGCTATTTGTTCTACTATTCTTTGTTGTGCATCATTTATTAACTCAAAAGAACCTTGTTCAAACAACAAATTCATAATACCAACGCCAAAATCAGGTATCATTATTCTTTCACCAGGGTTTGTTAAAATGATGTTTTTTAGATTAAATCTCACCGTTTCTTGAAGATCTGCTAGTTTATACCCTGCATTATCTTCGGTGATTTCTAATGGAAACGATACACCTGGTGTTTCTTTTGGCATTTATTTATCCTCTATCTTTTTATATTAAATAATCCACCGAACTGATTTTGACACTCTTTGCCTTCTTTATCTGTTGGTTTATTTGGTTTTATTCTTCTTCTGGTCAACCAAGATACTTCCTCGGTGAGTGCTGTAGCGGCATATGACTTTGCAAGGGCTTTTTGTGCTACTAATGATAATTCATCAATTTCTTCTTCTTCGTTTGGAGGGTCAAAATCATTTCTTTTATAATTTGATACAAAAATCTTTCTACACTCACTTCTTGAATCATTGAAAAAGTCCGAACGATCGTCTGCGTCTGGTAAATCAATATCACCTCCAAACAAATCAGCAAATACAGATATATCTGGTTCTCTTCGTTCTCCTTGTCCTAAGCCAATCGATGGAACGAAATTTAAATCAGAATAACAAGCAAGGGCTGATCCTATTTTTTTAACATTCAATATCTTGTTAAGAATTAAATTATACTCTTCAGATTGTGCAAGTCCATCGATAAAACATTTTAGATCTTGATTGAAATCTTCTGTTGCTGTTTTTAACGAAGATAGTTTTACATCAATAATATCCTTTTCATATGTTGCAAGGGGGAAATGCAAACATCGACCAACACTTGGCATATTGATAGCAAAAGTTCTTTCTTGTTTTGATTTCTCCATTATTTCTGATAAATCTGATCTTGTTAATAAATTAATATTATTTATGAGTTCTTCTGGTGCTATATAAACAAGCCTGACTCCAAACTTGATTCCAATTGATCCAGTATAACCCTCTTCGACTTCAGAAGAAATTTTAGCATCGCCAAACCAATCAGAAATATTAACATCGTCCGGTATTTCCTGTGTATTTAGGAAATCAATAAATTCTTGTATATTTTGGATCCCAGAAGGAAGATTATCTGGTCTTGAAACAGCGGTTGCTTCAGCAATTTGTCCCGGTGTTTGCGCAACTGTTAAGCCCAATATACTTGTGGATTCTGGTATTTTTGGAACAGCCCTTAAATATTTTTCCAAATAAAGTCCACCCGATTGTTTGATGTTTTGTTTTTCTTGAGAGGATAAAGAATTCTCAAGAAGTCGGTTGACTCCATCATCTTGGGCACAATGATTTATGGTTCCATAATATTCTGTTGAAGATTGTGTAGTTTGATCTATACCAGAAGTCCCACCAATGGGAACCTCAACATCGTATATACCGGCTCTAATATTATTTCCATAAAGTACTTTAGAACCTCCGATAAAGAATTTATTAATGTCATAAATCAAAGGTCTTGGGTTTAATTCGGAAGCCAATTTTGTAGAGTAAAACTGAACCTGTTCTCTGATTAGTCTCTTCAAAAACACTTTACAAGACTCTTCGTTCTCTGCTATTGTTGCTATTTTTGCAGAAAAGTTCATTTGTGCTTGGGTCCAAAATCTAAATCCACCGCCAAACATTATTGTTATTTTGTCTTGCTCGTCTCCAAAGTCATCGGCAATTGTTTGAAAAAAGCCAGTTTTAAGAGTTTTATTCCAATCTTTTGTGTTTCTAGAGATTAAATAGCCGCCAACTGCTGGGTATGCATATACATCGTCAAAGTCATTTCTAGCAGCATTTAAAAACTCTGATACATTTTGAGGGGGAGGAGAAATCTGTATTTTAAAAGCATTATCAAATAAAGCACCGGTATCTCTTGAGGGCTTCACATATGCTATCTGAGCATTGTTTATTGTTTCCATTGCTACTTCTGTTTCCGCATCAACAGTCATTTCTCCAAGTTTTATTTTTCTATTATAAACTTGAGCACATTGTTCTAAAAATAATAGCCAGTATGTGTAACCTTCATAAGTTGAAGCAAAGAAACTTCTTTCATTTGATAAACCTTGCTCCATTTTAGAAACTATGTATTCATAAATTAATTCTTCATAATTGTTATTATTTAAAGCCAAATTGCCATGAATCCCAAAAGAATTAATAATAAAATGTGTTAAATATACTCTTATTGTTGCAGTGATTGATTGTTCCAATGCAGCGAGAGTTGCTGGTGAGGCTATTTTTTCAAAAGGTATTTCATCAACACATTCAGGAGATTGTGATAACTTTTCACTTGGCTTTATCTTATCTTCTTTTGTAGCCATTTCGTTTTCCAATTGTTCTAATTGAAGAAAATTAGTAGCCCTTGGATTGCAGCCATCAATATTTGGGACTAATATTTTACTAAAAGCAAGCCACCCACGGGGTAAGTCGGGCTCTATATAAATGTTTGGTGTCTCATAGGTTCCTCCGTGCTTTAAGGGATCTAAGAATTTAACTCTTGGGTTGTTCGTTAAACTTCTTCCCAAGACGGCTTCGTCTTCGTCATATGTATAATCTGTCGCACCAGGGAGAGGATTTACATAAGTTAAATCGTCAACTGTTATGAGTTTCTGGTCTGAGCCGCCGTGAACAAATCCATTTGAAATGTTTCCATTTTCATCGCTCAAAATACTGTTTTTAAAATCACCAAATAATATGTTATTAATATTTCTAACAATATTTCCTATTTCTTCTATTGGAAGATCAAGAGTATCAGAAATAACTGTAAGTTTAGATTCCAAGTAATTTTTAAGAATATAGTTTTTATAATTATTGCTCAAGTTACCTGGTGTGGGGTCATAAGATAGTTCTGTGTTTGATGGGACAAACTCACTTATAAACTGTGTTTCGCTGGGTGTGTTTATATTTTCAACAATAATATCTTTCATTGGAGGAACAGTATAAGTGCCTTGTCCCATAGAAAAACTATAATTAAAATTATTATTGTGATATTGTTGTCCTTGAACTTCAACAGGGTAAGAATCTTCTAAAATAAGTTTTGTGATATATCTATCTGAATACTGTAATCCATTCTCATAATCAAGAAATACTTTTAAATCCTGACCGTAAAACAAATTGGAATTAAGGAGTTTAGCTCTCATTTGAGCACCAACAGTTTCTGGGAAGGGTGCCTCATTATCAAAAAGACCAATAACACAAAGTAATCTGAAAAATAAGTTGTTTCTTACTCTCATATGTTTAGCATAATTGTATCCAATTGAATCTGCTGTTATCATCAATAAGATTCCAATTGAATCAGTAAATTCAAAAGGGTTCTCTTCTACTGTATCGTCAATGAAAGCCTTTTGAAGACGAGCGAAAGCACCTTTTGCTAGTTGTTCTTTTTGTTTTTCTAATTCTTCTGGTGTCTTCAATAAAGACTTGTCAACTGAACAATCGGGATCAGGAGGGGCAAACAAGTTGTCTATTTCGTCTTGTAGAATACCCTCTGGTCCTTTTGCAAGTATATCTGCGAGATCTGCTAAATCGGATCTTGCTCGGTCTCTTTGATTATCAACAAAATCATTAGCAATATTTGGATCCCCAATTTGATTAGCATAAATTACTTTCAAATTATTATAGTATTCTTTTGCTTGGTCATTTGTCAAACAAATGCTTGGATCTAATGGAAAGAATTGTTGCGGATCAGCAGCGATTGCAGCGGCTCTTTCTCTTTGTTCTTCTGATAGATAGTTACCGGCTGATTGCAGCACACTATCTAAGCCATTTGAGGTTCCAAGCGTTGAGGCATAGTCTGGGTGTACTATCCCTATTGTTCTTGATACGTTTTCAAGAAAGTTTGGATCCGCTTGTCCCGTCATTGCTTTTAAATAATCTTGTTCTGATCCAAGAGTGGATAGTGTTTCAAGAACTTCTTTTGGTGTTGTTGTTCCTCTCTTTGGGGCACCACTTAAAGAAAACAATTTATCTACACTTTTATCTTTCTCGTCGCTATCTAATTGGTCTCCACAAACAGCATCAGAAAGTATCTCTGTGATTGAGCGATCAAATCTTCCACCACTTCGAGAGGCAAAATATAAATCTTGTGTAAGTTCGCTAGAAAAAGTTAATGCTTCACAGATTCCCGCTTCAAGTGCTTGTATCGATTTTAACATCAAAGCGGAAACAATTTGAGAAGTTGTTTTTTTGAACGCAAACATAAATGCGTCTTTAAAACTTCCCCAAACATCATACAAATCAGGGAGTTGTTTTAATTGCGGTAAAGAAAACGGTCTTGTTTTTCCTTTGCCGCAAGCACCAAGTGTAAATGTTCCCAAAAACTCGTCTATTGGAGGATAAGCGAAAGAATATTTTGGACAATCAAAAGAAGCAAAAAACTCTCCAACAATAGAAGCACCTGGTAGTTTTTCTAATCCAGTTAAAATTTCTTGAACTGAGGCATTTTCAATAATGGCGTTTCCATATGCTCTCATCAATTCCTTCTGGACATTTCCAACGGCTCTACCGTAAGTTCCTTGTCTTACTTTATCCCCTTCTTGAATGGAGGCATAATCTAGTTTTTGCTTTTCCTTGTCTATAATCTTTTGTTGCTCTTCGGGTGTTTTATCAGCAAAACCAATCGTATCAGAATTCGTTTTGAGTTCTTCTAAAGCCCTGTCTTCTGATTCGGCTAACTGTTGTTTTATACTTGCTTCTTGTGCTTCAAGTTCGGTTATTTTTCTCTGTTTATCGGCTTCCCATTGAGATTCTTCAATGGGAACGAATTTTGCATCTTTTGCAGCCTCTAATTCCTGTTCAGCGGTAGCCAATGCTTCAATTGCTTGTTGTTCGTTTGCCTCAGCCTGTTCGTATCTCGTCTGGGCGGTATCTCTTATTTGTGAAGCGGTATTGATTGTGGCTTGTGTATATGCGGTGTCTAATGCTTCTTCATAATTTAGTTGTGCTTCTGTTAATTCTTGTTCTCTGATTCTGACTTGTCCAGAGGCTGCTGCTGCTTGTATTCTTAATTCTCCGACCCTACTTTCTTTTCTCGCTATATTTTCTGATTTTTTATCGTTTTCTGCTCCAAAGTCCTGCAAATATTTAAGGAATGTTGAATTTCTAACATCGGTTAATTCTGCCTGTACCACTGGTAATTGTGCGTTTAATTCATCAAAAGTAGTATATACTGCGGCACTTTGATTTATATTCTCTTGGGCTTGTCTATCATATGCAGCCTCAACATTACCTGGGTCGTATCCAACTTCCCACGGAGCAGGCAAATCTTTAAATTCTTTTTCAACTGTTTCTCTGACTTTCCGTTGTTTATCGGCAGGTAAGCCAGATAAAAGGATTTCCATACCTTCTGTTGTTACAGAGCCCATTAAACCTTTGATAATCTCTCTATAACCTTCTTCCACAGTCATACCAGACAAGAGACACTGGACTCCTTTAAGAGTTAACTTTCTCCAGTTACAGGGGTTTATCTTATCAAATAGCTTGGCTAATTTGCTATCGTCTATATCTTGTGTGCTTTTGATATCTTTTATCTTTTTGTCTTCTGTTAGACCTTTTTCTTTTAAAGTTCTTTTTTCTTGCTCTTTCCGAGCCTTTTCAAGTTTCTTTAGATCTTCTTCGCTTGAAAATACCGTTATCTTGCCCTTGTCTTTATCTGATAGGAGACGGCAATTATTTTTATTAAATTGATATGCGAGCGATTCAAAGAAACTCATTGATGAGTTCAAAATAGCATCGTCAAGATCAGAAAATTTATCTAACAAACAGCCAAATGCATTTGACTTTGCGTCCAAAGAACTACCATAATTTACTGATACAGCGGGAAAAGTGTGCTCTACAATAAAATCTATCCAAGGTGGATTCTTTTTAGCATCAACTTGTGTTCTGATTTCATCATAATTTGCTATATAACCCATCAATGTTTGGTCAAAAAAACCAATATGTCTGATATTGTCTCCAACTGGCTGTTCAGGGTTTGGTTCTGGTGGGAGTTTTAGTATAACCTCTTTGCAACCAACAGGTTTTATTGTAATTGTGTCTGCTAATTTAAAAGGTCTATTTTCATCAGACTTATCAAATTTTAATTCTATCTCTTCAATGCTCTTTGAACTCTCAAACGAAAGGACCGCACCAAGGGAGGAATAGTAATCATATCCCTTTGATTCTAAAAACTTTGATAGCAGGTCTTCAAACCTCTCAAATCGACCAGACATAAATTTAGCATAAAACGGGACCTCTTCTCCTTCCACAAGTTGAAATAATCTTCCGTCTTCTGTGTGTTTAAAATAAGACTGGAATTTTGAAAACAATACAAAAATTGATTCCATTTTAGCAATCCAAGTTGTAAACTCTGGTACTTTAAACTTTACTGATTCTATGTTTGTGTCTACCTCGGAAATAACCGGGGCTTTTGGAACTTGATCAAAAATGTGAGCAGGGATCGTTACAAGAACAGCCATCATACCATTTGCAGCACCATAAAAATGATAATCAGCAGATAATGCAAATAATTCAAGTGCATTATAGTTGTCTATAGTCGGCAAACTTTCTATATCTTGTTGTTCTTTTCTTGCCCATTCATAAAACGAAACATCAGAATTTAATGAAGCATAGTGTTTTCTCTGTCTGATATATTTTTTTGCTTCAGTGGTTGTAAAAATAGAACAGTTATCATTAGCACAAACTAGTTCGTCACTTTCTAATTTACCATAATGCCGAAGCATTGATCGAATACCGGGTTTTACAAAACTTCTTTTAATTCTATCAAATTTTTCGTCATTCTTTATTTGTTGTTGTTCAGCCATTTGTGAAGAGACAGCACTCATAGGGGCTGATAGCGGTATACCAGATTCTGCTATTGAGATAGTCGTTCCCTGTACGGGATCTAAAATGTTTTTCAAATCACTTAATCTATAATTATCGCCGCTTTGGTTGACAAAGACAGCGACGGAGTATTCACAAGTCTTTTCATTTAACCATGGTTCTGTTTGTTTCCACCACTCTGGTGGGATATAAGAAGGGCTTGGGACACAAGTGGGGCACACCCTATCAATTGTTTGCTCTTCGGGCAATACAATTTCACAAGGATCTTGTTGTATATTTATAAATTTTGATTTATTAGCCATTTTTTACCTATGTTATAAACACTTTTTTGCTTAAAATAGAATTAGCACCAGGTATGATTGCGTCATTTAAATGATCTATATCATTTATGGTTTCATTATATAGACCTGTTAACATACTTCTTATATTTTGAATATTTTCTGCTGCATTCGCACCAGCGACAGTACTCATTGCACCAGCGGTTAGTGGTATTAATGCTGCTGTGTTTACTGTTATTTGTTGTATTAAACTTTGAAGAATTTTAAGTTTTTTCCGATTGATCTCATTGTTTTGTTTCAAATAAGAAATTAAATTCTCGCCCAATACTGCTGGTTGCATATCGTCTTCACCTTGATTTCCAACAATAAGTTCAATTCTTGGATTATCAATCTCTGTACCGTCTGCTCTTAGTTCTCCGCCAGAACCAAATCCGTCTGCTCTAGCACCACCTGCGTAAATTCTAACACTTTCTCTACCAACAACTCTTGTACAATCTGATTTTATAACAATAGCAGATAGATCTGAGGGGTCCGACCCAAAGACATTTGAAAAACCAAGGTATTCGTCTATATTGATTGCTTTTTGAGTAATATAAACTCTAGCTGCATCGGCAAAAAAATTATTATCCACAACTGTATTGCTGTCTATTGGTTTTGTTGAATCTCTTTCAAGTGATTTCCAAATTGTAGAGGAAATTCTACCTGATACTATATCTATCATTCCACATTGAGTGTCTCCGCGACCACCGCAGCCAGACATTTCGCCGCCTGGCTTGTCTCTTCCAAGGACAATATAAGTATTATTTTTGCCTGAGTATATTTTCTCACAATCAGAAGGATCATAATATGGTAATGATTCAGCTATCTCGGTGCAACCAATTCCATTCGCAGCTTTGGAGCCAAGTAGACGAGAGTTTTTTATAAATTGTAGCACTTTTGAATCTAAGTTTGTTGCTTTTTTTGTCATTTTATTTTTCCTTTATAAAGCGTCATAGAATCTTTTAGTTCTTTCTAAAAAGTCTTTCCAATTCCAGTAATTCCCTGTGTCTTTTCCGTACCGTTTTCCTTTTTTTGTTTTTCCAATTGTTGCACCAGGTCCAATTTTACCTTTTGGATTAAAATCTTCATGCCCAATTAATACTTGCCTGGTGGGCTGAAGGTTCCATCTTTTACAGATACCGGCGCACAGCTTTGCAGTTGCGTTAAGTAATTTATCATTGTACATTTCAGAATAAATACCGCCAGACCCTTTACCGGGGCCGTTTTGAGGGAAGCCGACCATTTCAATACCTATACTTATTTTGTTTTTTGTACCACCGCTATGTTGAGCAATGTCTTTTTCGGCTGCCCCTTGAACTACTTCTCCTCCTCCGTCAACACAATAATGTATCGATGTGTTTCTGTTTGTTCTTACTTCACCATTCTTGCAAATTGTTTTGTCAGGAAGTCCTGCGCCAGATCTCAGTACGTCTTCACATGGAGGGTTCTCTATCACATCCCCTGAAGGGCTTGTCCATTTATAAGTCCCAGCGGGACCTGTATGAAACCAATTAATAAGAGTTCGCGCTCTACCGGGCCCAGGGGGCCCTTGACTTCCATGTAATACAATAAGTTCAATATCACCTGGTTTTCTGTTTGCTTCTCTTACATTCATTCCACGCTTACCAGGATACAAAAAGCCAGTCGTATCATTGGGACCCGATGTTTGAGATAGTGAACCAATAATATTACCTGATTTTCCTCTTGATGCTTGTAGTGCTCCAATACCGCCAGCAGCTATTATCAAGTCATTGTCTCTTCCAACTGAGTTTAGTTCAAATCTAATATCTCTAGCTTTACCATTATTATCCATACCTTCACCAAAAGTACAAACCACAACATCGCCAATTGCTAATAATATTGACTGTCCATTTCCTGAAGGACTAACTGAACGAGCTTCAAAATGAGCCGCTACTGCATTTAAAGCCATTTCTCCTTGTATTATATCTGTATTTGTTAGTTGAAAGTCAGAAAAATCCCAAGGGGCTGGTGTGGCTGAGACCCATTCTGGTCTTACCATAACTTCATAATAATTAGCTGGTTTGTATCCGTCTACAACCGTTGTAACTCTTGTTCCACTGGACTCGTCAACAAGGAATCGTGCTTTAACAGATAATATTGTTGCTCTAAATGGACCTATGTCTTTTAAAGAATTATTATAAGCGTCATTAATCATGTCAGAATAAAGTTGCTTATCTAGTGATAGTGCCACTTTAGGATTAGATCTGGCTTGATTATCTGCTGCTAATGTATTTTTGGTTGTTGTAGCCATTTATTCTTTTTCCTCTTCTTTGGAAATCATTTCATAAATACCGTCCATATCAGCAGCAGTAAGTCTATCTGCTCCTTCTTTTTTCGCCATTAAATTAGCAACCTTTACCAGTTGTTCATTAGATCTTTGAAGAGTCTCGACATATTTTGATAAAGTAATCCCTATCTCTCTATGTCGAGATTCATCCTTTGCAAGCCACTTTATAGCATCATCAAGGAGTTCTTTCGTAACTTCTCTATCTTTTCTAATGTTATTGACTGCTTCTTCTAAATATGTGTCTACTTTTTTGGCCATAGTAAAACTAATTAGTTTCCTTTAAATTTTACCATTATCCCAATCAGCCTTGAATAAGAAATATCGTTTTCGTAGTTTGTTTAACTGAGAGACGATTTGTTTTGTATTGAGACCAGTAAGCTCTCGTAAATATAAGTAAACTGCTTTTTTATTAAAAATTTCTATGTCTTCAACAGAATTAAGAATGGTTCTTACGGCATTATAGACTTTTCGTTCGTTCTCTTTCATATCGTTGGTTTCCCAGCATTCAATCTCGGACCACAAAGATTTCCAAAAGTCTCTAAATTCTTGTTCTGCTGGGAAAGGATTGTAAGTTATGATCTTTTCTTCATCAACCTGCTTTAAGGCGTCTTCATAATCAACCTCACGTTTGGCTCGCTTGGATGTTTGTTTTACTTTATGAATAAACCAGTTCTTTGTGATTACAGAGAAGTAAGAGAATGCTTTGGAACCACGGTTTGGATCATACTTGGAAAGTATGGTGGTTAACCATATCTTACATTCGTCTCTTAATTCGTCTATATTCGGAAGAGTTGTAAACTTATATGTATAAACAATCTTATCGACCATTTCATTAAATGCTGGTTGTATCCAGTCTACATATAATTTGGTTCTTATTACGTTGTCACTTGTGCTGCAATATTTAACTATCGCGTCTTCGTGAACCTGCGTAAAATACATTCTCTTCGTTGATTTGCGTCTCGCCATCAGGCTGATCTCCTTTTAAATTTTGTTCTTCTTCTTCTTCTTCTTCATATATTTCCTCAAATGGTGTTGTTATTGAGTAAACGTCTTCGTAATCTTCTAATATTTCTAATAAACTTGTTGTATGAGACATTAAATGCTTTATGGTTTCGTCTCCATAATACATTTCCATCCCATATATATTTCTCAAATGTTCTCGGTAATTTGCCACCAGAGTGGTCAAATCTTCTAAATTTTGGGAGGTATAAATGAACCCCGGTAATACCCGCCTCATATACCAAAAAGCCAAAGAATTGGCCATTACGGACACTAAAAACACTATTATGAGTGTAGTTTCTAAAGTTGTCATTACGGTTCATACTCCCAGGAAGTTGCTTCCTTTTTTTGCTGCTTTAAAATTTCAGCATTTTCAGAAATTGCCTCTCTCACATTAGCACCGGCATTTCTGTTTTTTTGTCTCCAGTTGTCTTCTTCATAATCTGAAGTTCTAATATTGGGCATTTGCGGGATACGACGGAGACAAGAAGACGACGAACAAAGTTCGCAATAATCTTGTCTTTCCGTCATTCCATGCACAGTTTCAAAATCACCATTACATTCATTACAATGATAAACGTATTTAGGCATTAACTATTTGTTTCCGTTGTTGTGGTGCCTGGTGACTTCATTGTTGGTGCCTTAACACTCGGTGGATTTGTAACAACAACTTGGTTAGTGTCGTCCACCTCTAATTTGAATCCTTGAAGAACAGGTACAATGTCTGTTTGTTCCATCAAAGATTTTTGAAGAGCCATCATTACGGCTCCTACTGCTTGATCACTTAGTTTCATGTTTTCTCCTTTTTAAAACATTTATTTAGACCTTCGTCTATTGAAATTTTTGGTTGCCAACCAAGGTCCTTTAGGTCACTAATATCAGCACAAGAGTGCCTGATATCTCCTATTCTTTCTGGTTGTTTTTTCCAGATTACATTATGATGATGATTTATAAATTTCTTTATATAGTTTAAAGTAATTGGCTTTCCTGTTCCTACGTTTAAAACCTTTCCGTTGAATTTTTTATCGTTTTTCATACAAAAGATGTTTGCTGATACAATGTCGGATAAATGTATAAAGTCCCTTGTCTGGTTACCGTCGCCATCTATTCGAAGTGGTTTATTTTGCTTTATCATTTCCATCCAAGCTGAAATTGCTGTTGAATATGCTCCTCCAAACTCCTGATTTTCAGAATAAACATTGTAATATCTCAAACATACAGTATCTAAGCCATAAAGATCAGAATATAGTTTACATTCCAGTTCGTTCATTAATTTATGCAACCCGTAAGGGGACTTTGGTTCTCCGTCATTTACAGCAGCAGAAGAAGAAAATATGACTCTTTTGACTTTATTTAGTACACTCCACTCTAAAAGAACCGATGTGGCTAAGACATTTTGTTTTAATGTATAAGAAGGGTTCTCAATAGAATAGGACACTTTTGGATAAGCAGATAGGTGAAAAACATAATCATAAGATTCTCTCGGAAGGCAGTGTAAAATATCGTCACCTTCTTTCAAATCAATACCCGTTGTTTCAAAACCTTGTCTTATTAATTCATCATAAATTTTTGAACCAATATATCCTTTGTGTCCCGTTACAAGAACTTTCATAGTATTTTTTTCTCACGCAATTTTTCAAAACAATTATCCCAATTTTTAAATTCAACTGCTTTGTCATCAATATAACATACTGCTCTTGGTTTTTCTGCTGTTACTTTACTAACAAACCTAGCCATATCATGTTTTTTGAGCCAGTCCCACACTAATTCAATACCAGATTTGCCATTTACAAGTCCACGATCTGGCTTTGCTTTTGCAGTATACATAATGATTGTGTACTCTTTTGAAATCTTCTCAAGAGCTTGATATGCCCCTGGAACTGGTTCATCGTATATTGTTCCATCGTAATACCCTTTAGAGCATAAATGTATTACACCATCAAAATCAATTCCAATATTTATTTTTTCATCTGGGTAGCTATGTTTTCTGATTTTTCCACCTTTCCAATTTAATTTTTCTAATTCTTCGGGTGAGTTTTGCCCAATAGGGGGACAAATATTACCAGAACCATGTGTTAGTTGATATTGTAACAAAAGAGTTAAGCATTCCGCTGTGTGGTAGTATTCTACATCTAGCACAACTTGTGTTAAATTTTTAATTTCCACATCAATAGGTTTTGCCGTTATTAGACAAGCTTGCATTCCATTGTCTGTTGCCCATTGGAGTGCTTTGATTACATCTTTTGATTTACCAGAAGAAGAAATTCCATATACGAGTGATTTTTTCATTTGGGGCTTTGTTCTGGTTGATGTTCGGGACCGTAACCATGCAACCATCCATTGATCAAAGCTGGTATCATTAATTAATGAAGTTGCTACTACGCAACTACCGGGACACATTGCATTTTTTGTACCATTAGAAAGTCTCGTCATATCAACAGCGGTGTGATCGGCAACGCCCATGTTACCACCGTGCCCTAGAACATAAATATCATTACAATCATTGTATTTTGATTGTAGTGTTTTCCACTCCTCACTACACACTACTTCAACAAATTTTTCACCTATGTTTTCAAAATTTAACATCTTTTAGAATCTCCTTATTATATTCTATTACAGCAATAGTATCCATGCCTAAACATTTTAGTCCATAATTTTTATATTTATGGATCTCTTTATTAATATTTTTTGGTATGTGAACAGCCATCTTATCTTTGTTTAAAATTTTATTCACCTTATCAATATAACACAAAAATTCTTCATCGTCAAACTGTCCTGGCTTATTTAAACTCAATGAAAGGTCATATGGTCCGATTAAATAATAGTCAAAATTAAACTTTATTATTTCTTTCAAATTATCAACCGCTTTTTTACTCTCAATTTGAGGAATAATTATTGGGTCTGATTGAATCAGGTTCTTTTCTCCCCATAAGTTTTGGCGAACGAGGCCCAAGCCTCTTTTACCTTTTGGGGAATAGTAGCAATATTCTATTATTTTTTCACACTGTTTTTTAGTTTCTACTGTTGACAAAATTAACCCATCCACAGCAGCATCTAAACAATATCGAATCATAGTTTTTGAAATTTCAGTTAAACGAACAAAACACTTTTTTTGGGATGCTTTTATAACTTGAATACAAGAGAATAATGTTTCATTATCATAACATCCGTGTTCTGTGTCTAAGACAACTCCATCAAAATTGTGACACATTATTTCAGAAATTAATGGAGAGGGTATTTGCTGCCAGGACAAAATCATTTGTTTTCCTCATATAGAGATATAAAGTCTGAGCATATCCCATAACAATTTAATATTTCTTCTTTTTTGTATTTTGCATTTTCGGGCATTACAGCTATGGAATTGTCGCTAAGAACAGACCCAGGGTATGCCCATATTATATTATTACTAGTAAGAGTGTAATCGTCATTTTGATGCCAAAAGAATCTATATTTGTCTTGCATATGTTTTGAAAAAAAATTTAAACAATTAAGATTTTTTGCATGTATCCATAAACTATTTTTTCTATTCATAATCCATTCTATATTTACTTTATGTTGAGCAGTATCGTGTCCAAGAAAAAAACAATTGTCAATTATTCTAATATCTGTTTCTACATCGTATCCCATAGAAATAGCACTATCAATATAGATAGGGTCGTTTTCTAAAGCAATATTTTTACCACTTATATTTCCTCTATGAGAAATGAAAATCATGACTTTATAACATACGCAGAGGGGCAAATATAATTCAAAGATTTTACTTGAACATTTTTATTTTTAAAAAACTTATCAACACCTTCAGATTCCGACCATTTATGAAAAGCATATTCGTCAAACACAACTATCCCACCACTCACAACTCTATCCCACATATTTTTTAAAGTTTCATAAGTTGGCTCCCCTAGGTCTAAATCAATATACAATAGAGAAATTCTAAACCCTGGTCTTTCGGAAACAAATTGCTTGGTCGTCTCAATAACATCCCCCGCCACTAAATCAAATTCATGTTCCATAAATCCCATATTTTTGATATTTTCAGAAAAGTATTTTACGCAATTACTACTATGTTCGAAATTCCTATCTTTAAATAATGTACTCATTGCCTCTTTATCGATACCACTGAGAGATTCAATCAATTTTTTAGAATTATAAAAGTCAAAACCAATTACTTTTTTAAGTGTATTCGGGCACAAATATTTTTTTAATTTAAGGAAAGTTAGAAGACCAGTTCCCTTAAATACACCGCATTCAACTATGTCTCCAGGTAAATCCTTAACTTGATTAAAAAGAAGCGTCCTAGCTAAAAGTTTTCCAAATATTTTTGTATCTGAACTTAATATAAATCCGTTGAAATTATCATAAAGTTTTTGATCTATATCTATAATTTCTAAATCTTTTAAATTCATTTTATTTGCCATGATTCTTATTAAAATTATCTAAATCTTCAGGTGTTCCAATGCCCCACATTCCTTCAAAATGAAATGTTTTAATTTTTTTACCTGCTTCTATGGCTTGATTAAAAACAGGGCAAACATAAAATTCATTATTAAATCTTACATTTTTTTCAATCATTTGTTCGGCATACTTAACATAATCACTTCCATGCTTCCAATAATAGATTCCTGCTGTGGCTATATCACTAATTGGTTTCTTTTCTGCTACTTCGGTCACTAAGCCGTCAATATTTGTCTTAGCAAAACTCCACTTTGGGTGAGTTGCTTTAAATGTTAACATTCCACCATCAATGCCATCTGCTTCCATAGAATACATAAATTCATTACTATCCCAGTCTAAGAATTGATCAGAGTTAGCAAATATTAGAGGATCTTCATTGTTGATAAATTCTTTTGCTAGCAAAGTTGTGCATGCAGCACCCTCCGTCATTCCATCTACTTGGACAATTTCACAATCTGGTGAAATTAAATTTAAAAGGTGTTTTAAATTATAATTTTCATAATGTTCTTTCTGGACGACAAAAATATGTCTTGCATCTATGTTCAAGTTTTCAACCACTAGTTGAATCATTGGTTTGCCACGAACCTCTATTAGAGGCTTGGGGAAAGTATAGCCAGCTTTTGCAAATCTAGATCCAGCACCGGCCATTGGTATTAATACGTTCATTTTTCCTCCCTGCCATTTTGGTTTAATATTCTCTTTGCTATCAATCTGATTAATTTGATTTTTTATCTTTTCATATGTCACATCTGAGGTGTTTTTAACAGCACACAGGTGGCCGCCACTATTAATTGCTGCTTTTCTTCCGTGATGAGAATCCTCAATTATAATAGTTTCGTTCGGATCAACATTCGCCCTCAACATACACCTTAAATAAATTTCAGAACTTGGTTTAGGTTTCGTTACATCTTGATTTGAATATAGAAAATCAATATATTCAAAAAAACCTTTTCTTATAAGTTGTAACTTTGCGGTTTTTCGTATAGAATTTGTTGCACAAGCAACCATATATCCATCATTTTTAAGTTTTTTTAATATATCACGCATTCTGCGGTCAATACTAAAGTTATCAATAATATCAACGGTTTTTTTCTGCTTTAATTTCCAAACAGCATCATGAAATTCTAAAGGAAGATTTTTATTTTGTGTCAACATTTTTAATTTTTTAGTTGTTGACAGTCCGTCATATAAAGATAAGTGTTCTTGGCGTCCAATTATATACTTTTTATCAATATCTGATAAGGCCGCATTTAATGCTTCATAATGTATTTCTCTTGCATCAACAAGAACACCGTCTAAATCAAAAACTACTAATTTAATCATTTTCTAAATTTTTCTCCTTTTTTGGTTGGATGTGTGTCTATATCACCACTTTTACCAAGATCTAACCAAGTATCCCCTTTTCTCCATCCAATATAATTTTTATCAACAAGTTCTATATCTTTTTCAAAATAATAATATTGAACAAAATTTGGCACCATTGGTGGAGAAGGGGGGTTCTCAACAAAGTCTTTTGTCCAATTAGTAAGCCAACCATAATAAGCTGGTTGTTTTTTCCATGTATCTTTCCATTTCCAATAAAAAATCTGTGTTGTGTGATACCATGCTTCATCCCACAGGTCATTAGATTTTATTTTCATCCAATCAGAATTGTTTCCTTGGTATTCATTAGTATCCAATGGCAATGCATCATTGTTATTTAACAATCTACTATGTGAAATATCATTTATCATTGAATTATTTTTATTATATATTAATGCTCTAATATAATAATCAGCCTCTTTATTACCAGGGGTTAAGAATCTTTCATCCCACATACCAATTTTTTTAACAGCCTCTGGTCTGTAACTGATTATATTATCTCCGAGACAGCCGGTAACAAAAGTATATTTCTTATGAAGTTTCAAAAGATTTGTTGCCCAATTAGGATGTAAAACAATATCATTTTGCATTGTTACAACAATTTTTGTTTCAGGGCTGTTCAGGTCTTTAAACCCATGAACCAAGGCTTGGTTCCAGTTTCTAGCGAGATTACCGGTGTCCCAATCTGGTCTTGCATTGTTGTGAATAACATTTACTTTATCAACAAACTCTTCATCCAAGTGAAAGTCTGAGTGGTTGTTGATGATATTTACTTCTGTGTTTGGCACCAGTGAGAAGTCTGTTTTGTTGAATAAGGTGTCTAAGGTTTTGTTTAAAATTTCTTTTCTACGATATGTGACAATATAGACTTTTATGTTTTTCATTTTTTCTCTTTTGAAATTTTTTCCAATCTTCTTCTGTATCAATGTCAGCATTTTCTGGTTCTGGTACTTCAAAAAAATATGGATTTTTACCAATTCTATTGCCTGTCTTTAAAAGAACATCTGGTTCAAATATATAAAAAGCCGAATTCTCTTCGTAATACTTTGGTAAATCTTGTGTTTGTTCTAATTTTAATGGATTATGATTCACAGGACAAAATCCATAATTTTCTTTTCGCCAAAATCTTGTTTGATAAACATTACAAGAAACAATAGAATCATAATCACCTATCATATTATAACATGTTTTAACAGTAGACGCAAGTAAAAAAGGAGAAGTGACATGAATTTGTGCTATAGGGTCTTTAATATTATATTTTAATATAAAGTTTTTTATAAGATCACATACTGAAACAGTATCGCCAATTAATGTTTCTTCTCTTTTGAAAACCTCTACATTAGACAGCCTAGGATCTTCTTTTATCCCATTATATATTTCATCACTATCAGTATCCACAAACACTCTTTCATTAGTGTATTTAAGTAATGTGTGCTTATAGAGAGGATTATTATCAAAGGTTCTAAAATTTTTTCTTGGTACTCTCTGGGAATTATGTTTTATTGGTATAAAAACATTCACTGTATTTCTTCTAAAGCCTCTTTAATAAGTTGACAACCATAATTTGCATCTTCTTCGTTTATAAAGAGATTTGGTCGGAGTCGTATAGATTTAACACCAGTTGAATTGCAAATCATTCCTTTGTTTCGTAAAACTTTCATAAATTTATCTCTTGTCTTGCAACTTTCCATATCAAAGCCAATTATAAGACCTTGAGATCTCAGCCCTTCAATACCGCCAATCTTTGATAAAAGGCCAGTTATTTGTTTTCCTCTTTTATTTACATTTTCTAAAATATTATTCTTTTTGAAAGATTTAATAATATGCTTGCATCTTATCATATCAATAGTATCTGAATTCCATGTTACTTCTAAACGATTAACATGTTCGCGATCAAAGATACCATTTAATTTTTCTATCGCCATTAATCCTGAAACTTGGGTCTTTTTTCCAAATAGAACAATATCGGGGATAATATCTAAATGTTCAAAAAACCATAGTTTTCCTGTTGTTCCGAATCCAATCTGTATCTCATCAAAAATCAAAGGTACATCATATTTGTTACATAAACTCCTTATTTTGTTAAAAAAATCATGAGAATGATGAATATCACCAGCAGTACATTGAATTGGTTCAACTATGATACAAGTAACTGGGTTTTCATTATTTGATAAATGTTGTTCAACTTGCTCTAAATCATAGTCACATTTAGTTGAGAATAGTTCTGGTAGACCTTTCAATCTAGGGAGAGAAGAAAAAAATCTATCTGTTACAAATCCTCCGTAACTATTGACACCATGAAAGCTGTTCTTAAAAGATAGGACATTTAAATTTTTATAGTTTTTATAGTGCAAGCAAGTTTTAATGGCTGCTTCAACAGCCAAAGCACCTGTTGAACAATAATGAAAATTAGAATATATTCCCTTTCCACAATATTCAGAAAATACATTATCAAAGTCTTCTGTTTCTGATGAGATAAATTCGCAATTTGTAACTTTTATATTTGCACATTTTAATATTTCATCGTTAAATTCATCGCTTTTTAAGTCTGGGTGGTTGTATCCTAGCGGTAAAGAAGCGTACATACCAAAAAAATCTAAATAAGATTTTTTTGAATTTTTATCATAAATGTAAGATCCTGTGCTTTTTTCAAAATCCACTTTAATATTAAAAATGCTTCCCCTTGCTACATTAGCCATTCTTGTGTTCTCCATCTGGGTAAGTGTGAACCACGTCATCCCTACTAACGGCTAATCTTATAGATTGTTCGTTACCTGTTCCTGTAATTTTATGATTTATTCCTTTTGGAATAAAAACAAAATCACCTTTTTTTACAATATGAACTTCGCCATCTATTTCCCATTCCCATTGTCCTTTGAGAATATACCACCATTCGTTCCAATCTGGATGATAGTGTCTTCTGTTTCCTTGTCCTGGCATTTGAGCAATTAATGTTGCACTATTATTTTCTGTATTGATGACTCGGTGGCACCAGCTAGATTGATCATCGTTTTTTTCTAAAATTTCTTTTATATTAACAATTTTTTGATTTGATAAATTATAGCTTGAACTCTCAACTCCATCATTAGAAAGTATTTCAGGTACATCAACTTCTGAATGTTCTTCACCATAATATCTTTTTGTAAAAATCTTATTCTTTGACAAACTTCTGGCTACAAATTCAGCCAATTGAAATTCCTCTTCATTATCAATATCTATAGTTGATAAGCCTTTTAAGGTGAAAAAATCTATTTTACCATCGCCGCCATGATAAGCGGCTCCGTATTTTTCTATATTTTTAAAATAATTATTCTTTCTCCAGCCCATTAAAGAACAACCATATGCTTTAATGGGTTCAAGAGTTTGAGAAGGCGGTGTAATCTTTTTTTGATTAAAATTAATAGGCTTACCTTCGTACATGGATTCTATTTGAACGTCTACCATTGAAATCAATGTGTCTAAACCATCATAAACAAATTTTTTAACAAAATCTTTGATCTCTGTTGAAGATATAAAAGGAGAAGTTGGAAGAATCTGTATTACTATATCTGATTCTACATTTTTAAAAAAATCATTAGTAAATTCATCATTACTGGCCTCGTCTGAGGCGTAGTAAGCTGGTCGTTTGTAAAAATTTACTCCCGATTCTATCGCAATTTTTTCAATTATTTCTCCATCAGAATTTACCCAAATTTCATCAAAACAATCAGCTTCTTTTACAGCATCAATGGCGTATTGAATTAATGGCTTTCCATTTAGTAATCTTATATTCTTTTTAGGTATTCTTTTACTTCCCATCCGAGCGGGTATCATAGCAACTATTTTTGACATTTTTAATCCTTATTGTGTAGTGTGGTAAATTTTCGGTAGCTTTTTAAATTTGTCTATTCTGTCTGATAGAGACTTTTCGTACAATCTTATCTTAATTTCTTCATCTAAAACAAATCTTGGATCCTTTTCTAAAACATTCTTACAATGCATAATCTGCGAGATTTGATCATGTAGCATGGTGTCAGGACCTAAGTATGTTCCATCTCTTCCTTGAGCGGCTATATAAGCAGGGTTATATTTGTCTTTCATTTCTCTAACAACACCAAAATTATAAAAATCAACACCAAAGACGGCTAGCTCCTTTAGGGGACAAGATAAAAGATGACAAAGTGCTCCATATCCAGAATTGAAATTTCCAGAATAATAAGTGTACAAATCATCTTCTACTTTTTCAATATGGGGTTTAGCATAAACTTCCCAGTATAAAGACCATCTCTCCCAAGAGCCATCTTCATTCTGTAAATGAGCAAGAGGAACTCCATAATCTTTTAAATAATCGTCGTATTCTCTCACAACTGATAACCAGTTTCCACTTCCTGGGTGTGGGACTTCTCTAGCTACAGTGTCGTTACAGATTATAAATTTTGGTTTTTCCTCAGAAGACTTGTTGTTTAAATATCTGGCTACTTTTGGACTGTATGCTGAGTTTAAGCAACTTTGAATTATGTCTGTTCTGCTTCCGAAATCTTTTGTGTCCCATATTTCTGGTTGTATTCTTACTACAATATCATAGCTGTCTATTAATTTGCCTTTTGATTTTCCAACCAGATAAGAAGCAGGGCCAACAAATGCAACTCTTTTTCCTTTTAAATATTCTATTAAATCAGGGTTTGTTTTTGCATTTTTTACAAATAAAGAAGAATTGTTTTTCATTTTTTGATATATTTCAAGACATTCATTCATTGTTATATTTCGTCTTTCAGTCAATTCATCATTAATTTTTTTACAAATCAAGGGCCAAGGGTTGTTTTTTGTTTTTAATTTTTCAAACGTGACCTCTCTTCTCAAGACCTCTTCAATATCTTTAATAAACAAGTCGTCTAATATTTCAAATTGTTTTTCAATTGGTTTTTGTTTGTTTAAGAAAAATTGATGTTCCAAGTCAAATACTTTTTCAATCTTATCTTGTTTATAATAAATCACATCTCTAGGGGATCGTGATGGGGTTATATTTTTGTTTTTCAACAAATCAACAAAAACATTTTTTATAAATAAGCTATCTTCTAAATCTTTATCAGTTCTTTTGTGATGATTCAAAATAGCTTTCATTTTAAAAGAAGAGCTAATCCATTTCCACATCTCGTCCATTTTATATTTAGAAAAAGCCCCGTCTTTGTTATAGATTGCCTGTGGGTCGCTGACTCCATTATCATAAATCATTTTATGACTACAAATGACATTTTTTAAAAATGGTATTTCCTGAATATTAAACATATGGCAAGAATCTACATTAACAGAGAAATCAGTGCAAAGGGGGAAAAACCATTTTATTAAAGAGTGGTGAATGATTTTCAAACCGAAATGTGTAAACGGAATACATGAATAATCTTTACTGTTGAAGTATTCCAAATCAGTTGCATATGGTGTTTCTAAATTTGTACCAGGATAATAAGTTAAAACAGCAGGATTCATTTCTAAATCCTCTATTATTTGTTCTAACACATTTAAATCCCTCTGTGGTCTGAATATATAATCATAATCTACCAAAGCATAATAATCATATTTTTTCTCAACCATTTCAATCAATAAGTTTCTAGTTTCAGCCCACATTGTGTTTGGACAATGTTTCATGGCTTCAGGGTTTTCTTTATCATGTGTTACAAAATAAAAATCACAATCTTCTTTATTTTTGAAATAAGAGACATGATCTTGGTTCGGATCAGACGGAGTAACCTGTAATACGCATAATCTTTTATTCACTATAATATTCCTTTTGTATCTGAGTTTTTATTATACCAAATGTCGTACCACTTTATTGTCTCAGTTAATCCATTTAATAAATTTGTTTTTGGAGAGTAATTTATTTGTTTTCTAAGTTTTGTCAAGTCAGGACATCTTCTTTCTACGCTCCCGTTTGGTGCTCTTCTTATATCATAAAGACCTTCTAAATTATAGTAATTGTTTACTATTTCTGCAACTTCTGATATTTTGACTTCTTCTTCATCATTTCCAATATGAAAAATGCCATTAATGTTTTTTGTAGATAACAAATATGTAGCCTCAACAGCGTCTTCTACATAACAGAAAGCTCTTGTCTGGTCAGATCCATAAATTTTAAATGGCTGTTCTCCATCTTTTGCTCTTTTTATAAATTGTGGCATAACATGCTTAGTACCCATTCTTGGCCCATACACATTATGATACCTTATTATTTGATAATCTAATGAATACTGCTTGTGGTAGCTATTAATCATTATCTCGCATGCTAGTTTGCTACCTCCATAGGAAAATCTTTCATTTAAAACATTCTCTATTGTACATGAAATATTTTCCCCTGTGGGGATTAAATTATCATTGTTTTTAATTGTTCCAGCATATACTTCAGATGACGAGGAAAATACAAATTTTGTTTTTTTATTTAAATGTTCCAACAAATTCATTGTGCTCTTTAAAGCAACTTCAAAAACAGAATAAGGAATTTTATAAAAATTTTCAGTTCCATTTATTGCTGCTAGGTGATAAACAACATCATAATCAGTATCTAATTTAGACATTTCACTTTTGACTGTTAAATCCATTTTGATAAATTTAACATTGTATTCTTCAATCAAAGAAGAGATAAACTCATCATTTCTTCCTCTTAAATTATTATCACAGATATGTACTGTGTTGTTTTTTAAAGCACAATGTTTTGCTAAATGAGCACCTATAAATCCAGTACCGCCAGTAATCAAAATTTTCATCATTTTCTCATTCCATCATAAACTGTCACTTTATATTTTTTGTTTTCTTTTAAAATCATATCAAAGAAATCAATATCTAAATTTAATTTTTGAACCAACTTTGCAATTGCAAGAGTATCTTTTGGCAAACAGACTCCCCCAAAACCTCTAAAATTATCATTGCACTGTAGATAAGAATCATTTATATGTTCTCTTAGAACCAATGAATTTTTTATCTTACTGTAGGAGATATCTAAATTCTTACATAATTCGTAAAAACTATTAGCTAATGTTATCAATGTGGCATTATAAATATTGTTATAATATTTGACTGTTTCTGCTTCTGTTCTGCTTAACATACGAAAGTTCTTAGGATAATGCCCATGAGTTTCTTTAACCTTGTTAAAAACAATCTCAGAGTCAGTACCTATAACACACAAATCGTGATTTTCTATAAAATCAATTACAGCACACCTTTCTCTTAAGAATTCAGGAACAAAACAAATTGTCAATTCAGGATATTGCTGGGATAGTTTTTCTGTTGTTCCAGGCATAACTGTTGACTTTACAGCTATAATTCCTTTATAGTTGTTTTCGCTGAGATTACGAACCGATTCCTCTACAATTGTAACATCGCAAAACCCTTCGTCATCTGGTGGAGTTGGGACGCATAAAAAACATACTTCTGTATTTAAAACGTCTCTAAACTCACTACCTTTTATAACCGGGTCATAAAAACTTACATTGTGTCCTAATTCTAGAAAACCACTATGTACTGCTCCTCCAACAACCCCTAATCCTAAAATTCCTATTTTCATTTAAAAATCTCCATTTTTCTTAAATCAGGCCAATCATTCAAAGACCATTGTCTTGGAGTGGCGGCTATTGCTTTAGGTAATTTTTCCATACCCATTTTGGCCACTTCTGGTGTCATATAATAATGATAACCCATAGTTGATATATTTTGTTCTGCCCAGGGAATATCGGGTAACCTTCCATCATAAGACATTTTTTTTAAATTTTTATAATCTTCAAGATTTTGACACAGTATAACACCGCCTCTTCCAAGACTTAAATGTTTTCTAAATTGAAAACTAATGCACATAAAGGTGTTTTCAATATAGCTATTTTTTTTCCAAAGCACAGCAGCGTCTATAATATTTGTTTCTCCAATATAATAATAATCCTTCCAATTTTCTTCTTTCCAGCCTAACTCGATTCCTAATTTTTTAGACAATAGTGGAATAGAAATATAAGTTTGAGTCGGTACTATCATTTTTTTTACATTTTTATATCTAAGACAAAGTTCTATACCATGTGTACAACAATCAACTGCTACAGCATATGGAGAACCGAAGAATTCAGATATTTTATCCTCAAATTCGCTTACAATTTCAAAACTCATTTTTTACACTCAACATTAAGGCTCATTAGTGTTCCCTTATCTTTATCCATATGTGGTAAATAAGCTTGTGAATGGTCATCAAAATCACAATGACTAGTTTCTCTCCAATCATAATATTGAACATCTTTAAACATATTTTCTTGCAATACTTTTCTCAAAGACTCAAAATCATAAGTTGTTTTATGATATATTTTTTGTTTTCCCATATTCATTCTTCCATATAATAATCCAACAAATCTATCTAAAGGATATTTTTCTTCTGTATATAATCTGGATATTTCTAAAAAATTAGGAACAGCTATCCTTAAAATCCCACCAGGCTTTAGCACCCTTCTCCATTCTTTTAATAGACTTGGTATTTCTTGTCTATCAAAATACTCAATAACATGAGAAGCATATATTAAGTCCACTGAATTATTATCAAATTGTTGCAAATCTATAATTGAAACATAATCTAAATGATCATACTCGCCTGAGTCTATATGAACCCAGTCTTTGCCAAAATCTCTCCAGCCACAGCCCATATTTATTTTTATCATATAAACCTCTTATCTAATTCTTGTCCTTCGTATGGCCCTGTTTTATATTCATACACAATGGTATCTTCTTCTAATATTTCATAAGTATGGCCGCCATATAAAGTATAACTAGCGTCTCCCGCTTCTAATATGGGCGTTGCGATTATCGTATTATCTATGTCATACATTATACACTTAACTCTCCCTTTCACAACTATCCATGATTCTTGAGCTATCTGTTCATTATAATGTCTTTCTTTTTTTATGTGATAATGGGCAGGAAATTTTTTTCCATTTTTAAGCTTTAATGTTGCACACTGTAGAAAATTATTTTCTGGTATTACTTCTGTTCTTCCTTCTATATCTTCTAAACGATTAACAATATGAAGTAATAATTCAGGGTTTACTTTAGAATATATTTTTAACAATTGAGAGCCTCTTTAATGGACATTCTTTTGAAACCCCTCAAAGTAGTTATTGGGCTACAATTTATCATTTCTATGCCTTCGTGTGCGGCGCGATATGCAAACATGTTCCAAGTTGGTTTGTGAAAATCTTGACCTCTAGGGACGTTATACTTATCACCTTCTTGTTGGTAATCATCAAACCAGTAATTTGGATTTTTATCAGGAGTTTTTGACATTTTCAAAGAACTTCCTTCTTTTTCACAACCATCGACAAATTCAACATAATTGCAGTCAACACCCAATAAAATAATTTTTTTATACCCCAAGCAAACACCAACAGAACAAGCATTCGCTCCACTGTTTCCATTATCATGAAATTTTTTAAAATCTTTTTCTGTATTGTTACACCTGTTTGTACTACCATATGGAAGCAAATTTATAAAAGTGAAGTTTTTCTTATCACTAATGTTTCTAATATAAAAGTGTCTTTTTATTTTGCCACTATTGATTAAATTTTGAAATGACTCAGTATGATTGTCTGTTACAATATAATCAAAACAACCATGATATGTTGGCCACCAGTTTAATCTCTCATAGGCTCTATATGCAGAATTTAAGCCAAAAGTATCGTGTCCCTTCAGCATATCAAAATCAACTTGAGCCAATGAAGGTCCATTTCCCATTAAAATTAAAGTTTTATTTTTCATAATAGTTCCAAAAAATCTCAGTCCTTTTTGAAAGATATTCATAACACTTTTGAGGAGTTCTTGCGAACCATTCCTCTTTTTGGTGCTGCACATTATCATTTAAATGTAATTCGCAACCTAGTAGTTTGGCTTCTATACAAATCCTAGGACAAGTATCTCCACCAAGAGGTCGAAATATTAAACCTTTAGATAGGGACATTTTTATTAATAATTCATGATATGGCAAGTTTTTTACTAACTCATATTTTAATTTATTATTTTTTGCATATTCAATACATTCTTTCGTTCCTTTAATCCATGAATCTGATTCTAGAATCAAAAATGTATTGTTTTTTTCATTATCTTTAATGCTCTGAATAAATCTCAGATCACCTGTTGAAAATACAGAAGATAAAACCTCACAAGATTCTTTTTTTATAGTCTTCACATTTTTTAAAAATATATCTCTTTGAACTTCACTCATAAACCATATTTTTTTAGCATATCCATAAAAAATAAGATTAATCTTGGAACCCTCTTTATCCATACAATCGCAATCGGTTTTTTCTAAAAAAATATGTTTATCAAGAGATCTATATTTACAAAATTTATAATCATATTCAATAATAGAATAGCTTAATTTTTTTGCTATTAGTAATTTATTCTTCTTTGTAAGCGCAGAAAAATTACATATAAACCAGTGAGAATCTTTGAAATTTTCAATTTGTTGTTCTAAGAGATTTTCGCAATTTATTTTTATTATATTATTGGAATAAGGCTCTATAATTGATTCTGTTGTAAGTTCTGCGCCTCCTGTATACTGATTTGAAAATAAATCAGCCACAAAAACAAAAGGCTTCATAAAAGATCTCCTAGTAGGTCATCAATCTCTTCTTGCATTTTTATCTGTTCTTCTTCATTGTAAAATTGTTTACAAAATATGTCAAATAATTTTTCATCAGAAAAATCTTGATCAATGAGTTTTTTTAAACTTTCAGCAGTTTTCTTTGCTTTATTCCAATTTTTGTATGTTTTTCTTAATGTCATTTTATAGGAGCCTTGATCTGGGTATGCCCACATTGACTCTTCCTCTAAAACTCCAGGCCAAACTGCTCCCTTTTGTATTGGTTTTAATTCAAAATCTACATTTTGAAAATACTTTTTGCCCTGGTATTGTAAGAAGTCTTGTTGCCCACTCCACCCTATAGTTATAATGGGTAAACCCTCTCTAGCTGCTTCAAATAAAGGTAACCCAAACCCCTCTCCATGGGCGATATTGATCATTGTTTTTATTTTTGGATGAGTATAAAGACCTGTCATTTGCCCAGAAGTTAAGTCTCCATGTAGTAAATAAATTTTACATTTTCTATCTGGGTATTTTGATAAGATTTGTTTAAGACTTGCTTGAGTTGAGTTCAAATCAAGCTTAGAGTTATTCTTTACATTTGCTTTTATTACAAGACCAACTTCTTGATCAATAAATTCTTCAACCCACCATGAAATGGCATTAACAAAATTCTTTCTTGGTCCCATTTGAGATATCATTAAAAAATTATAATTTGTTTCTGGATTAAAGCCAGGAATTGTTTCGGGCTCGCTCCTTGGTGTATTTTCCCAAACTACCTCAATTGGAGTATTTAATTTATATTCAATTTGTTGATTGTTTTGTGTATTTGTCGCCATAACTGTTGTTTCTTTATATACTTTTTTTGCATGATTTGAAACAACAAGAATCTTATCAACCTCTTCATTACCTTTTTGAAGCCACTGTGGTGCTACTTTTGTGGTTTCAATACCAGCGGTATAACCAATATTTACCGGAGCTATTTTTTTAAATTCATTTGGAATTGTAATTTGCAAAGATATATCAGCTTGAAGTTGCTTCTTATGAATCAAAACTTGAGTAAGAGTAATTTTTTGATCCATCCATTGTCTAAATTCATCATTTTTCCAAATCCACCCTGTTTGTCCCCAAGCAGTTGGTTGAATAAAAATATCAAATAAATCCTCTCTTGATCGGAGAGCACGAAGGGCAAAACGAGATTGTTCGCCATAGCCTGATTGTGAGAGGACTGGGCCTCTTACAAAGATTTTCTTTTTCATGCTACTTCTCCAAAATAAATTCCATTATAGTCTTTTCTATCTTCCCAGGAGCCGTGCTTTTCCATAACTGAGTCCATTAAATCTGTCCATTGTTTATTAAATGTTTCAAAGTTGTAGTTATTAAGAACATGATCACGACCTTTATTGCCCATCGCTCTACGGGATTCAGGCGTCATATAATACATTTTAGTCAAAGCGTTCATAAATTGATTCTTGTCAAGCCTATCTTCATAAATATATGGAACCTCTTGTGATCCGATAATTGATTTTGAGGAAGGCTTAAGACCGACTCCAAACCATTCTGAGCCGTTTGTAACTTGTTCTTGAAGGCCGCCGGTCATATTAACAATAATTGGAGTACCACAAGATAGCGATTCCAATGTTGCTAGTCCAAAACCTTCAGCATCAGAAATATTAATTGTACAATCTGCCATATTATACATGGCTGATAGATCGTTTGAGGTCACTTTAGTCGTTGAGAATAAAACTTGATTTTGTTTTAATCCCAGGTTTTCAATAATATGCGTTAAATCTTGCCCATGAGGATCTTTAGGGTCCGTATGCATAATAAGTTGTGCTTTTTCATGTAGATTGTTTTTATCTAACCATTCTTTGAACCAAAAAATTAGTGTACCTGATTGTTTGCGGCGGGCATTTCTATTATTCCAGAAAAAAACAAATTTCTCTCTATCTTGGGGATTGAGTGTTGAACTTCTAATGTTCTCTATTTGTTCTATAGAAAGTGGTTTAAATATTTCACCATTAACTGCGTGAGGAACATAGGTGCAATCTACTTCAGGTGCCACAGTTCTTACAATATCATCAGAAACTTTAGAAATAGTTGCAATGTGATCATTGCAAGCATAATATCTCTTGTTAAATTGAGGATATGGGTAATTATCCCATACATGATAATAAACAATTGGACACAATGGTCTAATTTCGTTTTCCATTGACCACAGCCAGCCCCAAAACCTTGGATCAGTCATAATCCAAATAGCATCAACTTTTTCAGTTCTCAAGATAGATCTAATCATTTCTTGTGTGCCATAACCGTCAACGGGAATAATTCTCCAGTCTTGGTCATATGGTTCAACGGCTATAGGGTTATAATTTTGGTGTTTAATAGCACCACCAAGCGATATAATAGAATACCTCCCGGTTTTTAGTAGAGCCTCACAAACATACTTTGTTTGAGTTCCTACACCGGAAGGTGAGAGTGGGTGATCCGATAAAGTAAGGATCTTCTTTTTAGTAGACAAATTAACCTCGTTTTCATTATATTATAACAGGTTAAAATTTATTTGTCAAGGGGTTTTTTTACCTTTTTTATAGAAAGAGAACCACAGTCTTTAATATCGTCTCCAATTTGAATTTTATAAATTCTACATCCAAGGTGATAAAGAATGTGATTTTTGTTTTCTGATACTCCGATAATGATTCCAAGTTCTTTCTGATATGTCTCCACTAAGTCTCCAATATTAAAATCTAAGTCTAATACATTAATGTGATCGGGGTGTATATCAATAGAAACTGTTCCTGCTGCAACATACAGACTCTCGTTTGTTGTGTATGTATAATAATCCTTCTTGCTCATTTACAGTGCTCTGTTTTTCTAAAATCACACCTGTCGCAAGATAACCGGTTCTTAAATTTTATTTGACGATTTATATTTGATAATGCTTTCAATAAAAGATCGTTAGCATTGCTTGTTTTACGAGGTCCAGAAGTTACCCTAAAAAATTCAACATTATCTGACTTTGCTGTTCTCTTCAAAAGAGCAAAATGTGTCTCTACCAAGCTTGGGTCAATATCATACTTCTGACAGAAGAATTTCTTATACAGGGTTAGTTGATATGTTGTAATTCTATCAGTTCTTCTCTCGGCATTCCAACCCCATGAGCAAGACTTCCAATCAACAATATGATATTTACCGTCTTCTGTTTTAGCAACGAAATCAATGAAGCCTTTGAAGTTATAATCAGCCTCTTCAAAATTTTCAATTTTTTCAAACAATCGCTCCTCAACGGACACAACTTCAAAATTTCCGAAGTAGGATTCAACCGCAGGGATCACTTCAGGAGAAATTCTATTGGCTTGTGACAACATTTCCATTACCAATTCAGGTTTAGAAACAGGAACTTTATTAAGTTCGGCTCTGAAAGCATGTTGAAAGTATTCTTCGTAGTCTTCTTCGGGCAACTTACCAAGCAAAGCATTTTCACAAAGACTGTGAATAGCTCCTCCAAATGCCGTGTATTCATTACCGATAAATCCTTTGATTTTATCGATATACATAAGTTTGTGTTTAAAGGGACATTCAGACCAAATTTTAAGTTCTGAGAAAGATATATGAGGCATGTTAACCTTCCAAGTCAAAGAGTTCTTCTAATCTTACAAATAAAGCGGGGCACAATTGTTTTACTGTTTTGTGGTCTCCTTGGACATAGTTTTCAAAACCGACAGCGAAGTATTCTCGCAGATCAGTCACAGAATATGGTGATATAAAGAGTCCTGTTATTAGGCTCCATAATAAACCATACCCAACTCCTCTATACAGATAATCGTCCATATCTTGATCAAATGCAACTTGAGTTTGCATTTCAATTGGTGGGTTTTGACTCTCTGCTTTTAAAAGAAAATATAGTTTCTTTCTCTTACCAAGAAACTCACTCATAAGTTTGCCGTCAGAGTAAATTGAATCCCCGTATCGCTCTTCTAAAGAGTGTGAGATTTCATGAACTATATCCTCTATAATATCTTGCTCGTCTTCTTGTTCGTTGGTTAAATAGATTGCACCCTTGTCGTATAGGGCACTAATTTCTCTATCATTAAGGAAATCAAACTGACCAACATAAATAATATCAATACCTGCTAAAAGGTATGATGGGATCCTACTTGCTACTAATCTTAAACAAAAATCAAAATCAATATCACTAGTAAATTTATCTTTTATGAAAACATCGATATCATGCAATTTATAATGATCCTTCAGTTCCTTGGATTTTTTAATTGACTCTTTAATCCATTTCATAAGTACAACTCCATTATCTTTATTATACTACGATATAGTAACTATGTCAAGACAAATGAAGTTCTATTTACAAATATCCAAGTAACAAGCAGACTTATCAACAATATAGGCACCATACATAGCCTGACCTATATCTAAAGGTCGAATTAATGGCGGTATCTCTTGCATTTCCGGTGGCCACATTTCAAAGATTTCTTTTGTAGAATCACCGAAAGCACCCTGTTCTTTTATCTTCGTCAATTTCCATTGAGGTTTCCATCGTATTGTTCCCCAACGAGTTCTGGATCCATGACCTAATTGTTTTCCATATTGGTCATACAACTTCATTGTAATTGTAGAATATTTGTTTCCAACTAAAATAACCGTTCTTAGGGTCCAGTGGTTATTGATCTTTCCACACGAAATAGCGTCGGAATAATCACATTGTTTAAAATTCTGAATATGTTTTACATTACTCCAATCAAAGACATTTATGGTTCCTTCCCATTTATTTGGGTTAGACCAATATTGCAATTGGTGCTTCAACATGCCAGTGTTTTGAGCAGAGTTGGATACCAAAATATTTAAAGGTATAGAGGTTCCAGATTTTCCGCTTGGGGCATGCACTTCTGTTATATCAACATAAATCTGAACATGTTGTTCAGCAGTATTGGAATCCGGTACGGCAAATACCAGAGACATAAAAAACAAAATGATAAACATAAAGAACTCCTATAAAATCTTCGCTGCTTCTGTCGCGATTCTTGATCGCTCTCCTTTCTTAAAGGTTATGTGACCAGCCAAATCTGATTCTTTAAATTTCTCAATAGCATAAGCCAATCCGTTTGAGGTCTCGTTGGTATAAACATTATCGATCTGTTCTATGTCCCCTGTGAGGACGATCTTCGTGTTTTCTCCGACCCTTGTTATGATTGTCTTGACTTCATGAGCGGTCAAATTTTGGGCTTCGTCAATGATTATATAGGCATTGGAAATTGAACGACCCCTAATATATGTTAAGGCTTCAATTTCAATTTGTCCCTTCTCCATAAATGATTGGAGCATTGTTCTATCATTACCAAGAATCAATTGAAGATTATCTTGAATTGGTTTTAACCAAGGTAACATTTTTTCTTCCATTGTTCCCGGCAAGAAACCGATATCTTTTCCAAGCGGTTGAACGGGGCGAGACACAAGAACTCTTTTATATACATTGTCTCTCAAACCAAGGGTTTGTTCGATGGCTGCCGCGAGGGCAACCAAAGTTTTTCCACTACCTGCTTTACCAATCAAAGTGACGAGTGGAATATTTTCATCAAAGAGTAAATCATATGAAAAAGCTTGCTCTTTATTGCGAGGGGTGATTCCCCAACTTAGGTCTCGTTTTTCACCTATGATCTTTTCAAGGGGTAGTCCATATCCTTTGAAGCACCCAAGAGCAGTTTTTTTGGGGTTAGCGGACGATTGAAGCATAATAAATTGGTGTTTATACAACTTGATCTTTAAACCTTCGTCCAAATATATTGGCTCATCATTATAAAACTGATCAATCATTTGATCATCAACAACGATTTCTGCATATCCAGAATACAATTTATTGCGGTCATCAACCACTTGCTCTGTAATATAGTTCTGCGCTGTTAACCCAATAGAATCGGCAATAACTCTCATATTGATATCGCGAGACACAACAATAACTTTTTTCTTTGGATTATCTTCTTTGATCTTTATCGCAGAAGCAAGAATCTCATTATCTGGTATTGTTGGATCAAGATCTCTTGGAAGTTCAGAAGTAGCCGTGACCACTTGTAAAATTCCTTTGCCTTTATCAATACGAACACCAGAAGCAAGAGAACCTTTCTCTCGTAAGTTATCAAGGTGTTTGATAATCATACGAGCATTGAATCCAACGGAATCTTGTCGCTTCTTGTGTTTATCAATTTCTTCCAATACTTTAATTGGAATAATAATATCGTTATTCTCAAATTTGAATAAACAACCTGCATCCGAAAGGAATACTGAGGTGTCTATTACATAAAACTTTTTAGCCATTGTTTCTCCTTAACTTTTTTCTTTTTTCCAAAGCTGCTATTTCTGCTGCGGTTTGGGCAAGGTATTTTGCTTGTTGTTTTAATTCTTTATCAAGAGTTGTATGTTTTTGTTCGGGGGATAATTTTTGAAATTCATCAACTGATGTAATTATTGGATTAGAAATGATTTCTTCTTTTGCTTTCATTTGAATTTGTTTATCCGTTGCTTTTGGAAATTGTCTTTTTGCTTTTTCATATTCTTTCTTAACAATTGGTTTAATTTTTGAAGCAATTTTGTCTAAGGTTCTTGTTTTCTTTAATGGTATAAATTGTGTATCTAATATTTTTCTATAATCTTTTGTGCTTGGTTTTAGGTTTATTTTTTCTCTTTTGAAATATCTGTCCATTAATCTAAATGCTTTTCGCAATTCTATTGGGTCTTGCTGATTAAAAAGAGTTACTATATTTTCATAATCTTCTTTGGAATCAGATTTTAAAAAGTTAAGTGTTTTTGTAATTCTCTCATCGGAAACACCGGCAATTTCCATTGCTTTTGTTCCACCAAATGGCGCAACTTCCTGTAATGCTTCGGAGACTGCCTTTAACATTAAATAATACCTTATAAAAGAATTATATTGCTGTCTTAGTCTTCTTCCTGATTCACCTTCTTGACTTGAATCAAGACCAAGTGATTGAGAAAAGGCTCTAAACAAAAATGGTTTTATTGCGGCTCGGATTTCTGGAAGTTCATTGACGACTTTAAGAAGTTCAGTTCCTTGTGGTTTTTCTTCTTCGGTGTCTTCGGGAGTTGCTTCTGTTTCTTCTTCTTCTTCTTCTTCTTCTGGCTCAACCATGGCG
>Ga0208134_1000025_pt1 | contig 73200 bp, 102 predicted proteins | sample VirMetDEL_Mar_31_FD_184515 | JGI IMG/M metagenome (GOLD analysis project Ga0208134, IMG submission 184515) | Aqueous microbial communities from the Delaware River and Bay under freshwater to marine salinity gradient to study organic matter... | ecosystem: Environmental > Aquatic > Marine >...
ATAAACTTACGCACAGGACAGGTTAAACCATTTTGCAAATTACCTTATAAATGAAGAAGGTATGACCATTGAACAGATAGATGCCGAAATATTAGCACTTGACTAATGCCTCATAACGTTCCCTCGCTTGCACGTCGTTGCGGGCTTATGAAAACTAATTATTCAACTTAAAATAAAAGAAAATGGAAAACGAAAACGTGAATAAACCACAATACCCGCAATGCGTGCAAACGAGTGTTATAACCAGTGCTTTGTCAATTGTGGGTTCAAGTCGAAAAAATGGAGATAGAGAAGAAAATGATTTTTATCCAACACCAAGCTATGCAGTAGAAGAACTTTTGAAACGAGAAGTTTTTAATGGAAATATTTGGGAGTGTGCTTGTGGAGAAGGAGATATAAGCGAAGTTTTTAAAAACAAAGGATTTGAAGTTGTTAGTACAGATTTAATTGATAGAGGTTACGGAGAACAACTTGATTTTTTAAAAAGTGATTTAGTAGCTGATAACATTGTAACAAATCCTCCTTACAAAATTTCACTCGACTTTTTATTAAAGGCGAAAATGCAATGTAGAAGTAAAATAGCGATGTTTTTAAAAACTGTTTGGCTTGAAAGTGATGCAAGATATGAAATGTTCCAAGACACAGAATTTCCATTAAAAACTATTTACCAATTTAGTAAAAGAGTTTCGCTTTATAAAAATGGCAAAAAGATGAAAAATAGTGGAATGATTGCTTATGCTTGGTACGTTTGGGATAAAGATTATGTCGGAAAACCAACTGTTGAATGGATACGCTAATAGCATTGGTTATAACTCTTGAATGTACGAAACTCAACTGCAATCACTAAACATTATAAATACTAATAAAATGATTGAATTTAGCGTTATATATAAAGCGAAATATAGACTAAAAAACAATACAAATTATATTTACTCAACTTCTGGATTATGCTTTAATTTAAAAACTAATAATCTAATAAAGCAAGTTACAAAAGGCTATACAATTGGTTATTTAATTGATGGTAAATTCAAATCATTAAAAGTTTTAAAAACAGAATTAGAGATAATTCCAAAAAAAGAATATACACCATTTTAATCATGAATATACAATTAAAATCATCTGGAAAAAAAGACTTCAATAAGTTAAGTATAAGGTTATATCAAGGATTTTTTGATATATGTTCTACTACAAATTTATTAGTTCCTAAAAACTCTTGGGATAACAAGAAACAAATATGTAAAGATGAAGTTTTGAATGTAAAAATTCAGAAGTTTAAAATATACATAGCAGAACAAATTACAAATTCTTATGTAAATGGAGATATAGTTGATAGAGATTGGCTTGTATTTCATATTAAAAAACATTTTTCAAGAAATTATGAGGAAGTAAATTTTGTTAATCCTATTCATAAAATATATTTTAGTGAATTTGCTTCCTGGTGGTTAGAAAATGAATCTATTAAATGGAAAGTTTCAGCAACTAAATACATGGGTAAAAAAGTAAAGGATCAATATTCTTTATTTTTGGAGAAGTTTAAGGATTTCGAGAGTTTGAATAAAAAAGTAAAATTAGTGGATATAACAAATAACTTCATGTATGATTTTGTTTTTCACTTAAAATCCTTGAATTATGGACCAACAACCATAGACAAGAACATATCATATCTAAAATTCTTTTGTAATAGAGCATTGGAGCATGGTTTTAAAGTAAATCAAGAGTTTAAGCAGCGAGTATTCGTAGAGAATGAAAACAATGAAGTAGAGGGAGTTTATTTGAATGAAAAAGAGATAGACAAAATTTACAATTTAGATTTATCGCATGATGATCATTTAGATAATGTGAGAGATTTATTGATACTTTCTGTATGGAGTGGAATGAGAATTTCTGATTTTATGCATAATTTAAAAACAGAAAACATAAAAGATGGTTTTATAGAGATTAAGACTCAAAAAACTAAAACTTTTGTAAAAATTCCGGTTCATAGTATGGTTAAAAAAGTCTTGGATAAAAGGTTTGGACAATTACCTAAAAAAATGAGCAGCACAGAATATAATTTACGAGTAAAAGATGTTTGTATGTTAGCTGATATTGACAATTTAGTTTTTGGTAGTTTAATGAATCCAGAAACAAGGAGAAAAGAGAATGGTTATTATGAGAAGTATAAATTAATTTCAAGCCACGTTGCAAGGAGGTCTCTAGTTACTAATTTAAAAGATAAAATATCAGATGAAGCTTTGTCTAGTATAGGTGGTTGGTCAACAACAAATCTTTTAAAAACATACAACAAAAAGTCAAAAACAGATTATGCAAAAGAGTTGCAAGAGTTTTGGAAGAAATAATTTGTAAATTAAAAGAAAAGAATTATCTTTGTTCTAATCAATACGGCTTGCAATTCGGATTGATTATCTGAATTTGCCGTATTTGACAGAAAAAGATAACCCTCAATTAGTCCCGCAAGCCACTATTTTGAGGGTCTTTTCTTTTATAGAATAACCAAAAAAGTTTTACCTCTTGACTGATAAAATAAGAACCGTATATGAAAGTAATTTTATAGTAGTCGGTGGAGTAATCCAAAAAGTAAAATCTAACAGTTGTAAAAATCTCGCAATGTTTTAGCTTAACAACGAGTGCTACAAGCCGAAAGGTAAAAGAATAACAACTGAACGAAAAAACCATTCCTGAAAAAGCATTAATTGTTTTAATTTAAGGAGAAGTCAATAAGAAAAAATGGTGTAGCTCGGAAGTGTAGATTATTGCTTGATGAATTTTTAGGGTATTCATAAATGTTTCAATTGAGTTTATCTCTTATTGTAGCATAAAAGCTATGCTATATTTAACAATTAAAAACAAAATATAAAATGAATAAACTTTGTCCAGAAGATATAGAATGGAGTTTTATAATGTCAATGGGTTTTACTGACCATCATCATAGTAAATCTATTAATAAAAAGTATGGTTTAGAAATGGAAATTATTACTAAAAAAATAGATGGTTATAGTTTTGGTAAGGGAAAAGTTTATTATTTCATTACGGGTCAAGAAAAAGAATATACATATTTACAAAAATTATGTGATGATTGGAATGAAATTAAAAACTTTGATGATCCAGATAGTGAAATAAAATGGGTTAAGATTATAACAAAAAAAAATCCCACTAAATTTAATTAGCGGGATTTTTTAGTTGTATTAGTTAATAATGAAAAGCTACATATTGAATAAACTTCTGAATGCTTTAATTCTTTGGAAAGTCTTGGATTTTTGTTTCTTCTGAAAGCTTCCTTTTGGTTTCTCGAAAACTGTTTTTTCAAAGATTATATGCTTTACAATTATAGGTTGTCCATCTAGTGTATGTCCTACAATAAATTCAATCTCTCTTTTATCTACTGAATCAGATATTGCTTCCGCTTTGTTCTCGTTTATCTTTAATTTCTTTACGAGTTTATGAAGGTCTTTTTCTTTTCCTCTCCATTGGTTGCGTAAAAGTGAAATTCTATCTTCATCAAGAGTTTTTTCAGGATTTCTAACTTTAATAGATTCTAGTAGGTCCTCAAATAATTCATCAAATGGTGGTGTTTTTTGCTTTCTCATAATTTTCAATTAATTCGTTTAGTATTTCAATTTGTTTTGGACCAAGAGTATTTGTTATCTGTCCTGTGTTCTTGTAAATGATAAAAGCATTGTCAATTATACTTCTATTTGCTCTCTTTACCATTATGTTTTGCAATGATATGGAAAGTTTTTTAAATGCTTTAGTTTCTCTTATTTTGTCTGCTGAAATTATATCCATAATTTTTTATGATTTTAATATTAATTACAAATTTACCAAAAACTCTTGCAAGTCAACCTCAAAAACTAAAAGTATTTTATGCAGCGTAAAAACATCAACAACATGAGAACCATCTTCAATTTTAGAAATTCTAGAAGTTTTGGTGCCATTTCCAAAAACTGCTTTTGAAAGTGCATACTTACTCATGTTCTTTTCTTCTCTTTTTATTCTGATAACTTTACCAATGGTATTGATTAAATCATATTTCTCTAATTGTTCTCTTACTCGTCTGTCTGTATTGCTTTCCATACTTTAATTGGTTTTGTGAAAATCTCTGAATTTGGATCAATTATGTTGTACCCTTCAGGTTTTTCATTATCTCCTGGAATTAAATTACTCAAGAGTTTTTGGTTATATTCTTTAAATTTTTGTTGTGTTGTCATAGTAGATTACTTTTTCCGCATTACTTTTTTAGAAATTCCTAAAACACTATTGGGGTCTTTTGCATGAGCTTTCAATATAATAGCAAGTTCTTCCCATTGGCAAAAAATAGCTTTTGATAGTAATTTTAATACTTCATCTAAATTCTCAAAATTTCGGTCCACAAATTCAGTATCTACCTTGTCAACTTTTTCAAATTCTTTTACTTCAGCTCTCATTAGTGCCATTATAAAAGGTTTTCCGTATTTTTTAACGTCTGCTTTGTAATATTCAGTTCCTTTCAATACTTCGTTGTGGTGTAGTGCATTTTGATTAGCTAAAATGCTTTTTGCAAGTGCAGTTTGGAATGCTATTCTTCCGTATTGTTCTTCAGTTAATTCTTCAACTTTTATTTTCATCTTACTTAATTTTTAATACTTGTTTTGCGTTTTTTACCATTTGTGAAAGTTTCTCCCAATTTTCAAGACTTAAACTTATCTCACTACCTGCATGTTCCACTACTAACCAGGTTTCCTCGTTTTTATTCGCATCTAGTGTAACTTCTTGCTCTGTAACTTCATTTTTATCACAAAAAATTCTTACTGTTTGTTTAAATTCTGCTCTTTGATTTTTCATTTTATTTCTATTTTAATTTTTAAATTCATTTGATTAACAATTTTCTGTAAAGTTTTAAAACTTGCCTGACTCTCTCCGTTTAAAATATGATTAAGTGTTGAGTAGTTTACTTTATACTTTTTTGAAAATTCAATTTGATTTAGTCCGCTTTCTTTTACCAGGTTTATAATAATTTCGTTGATCATTAATTCGATATTGATTAATTTACTATTTTATAAAAACTCTTGAAGGAATTACCACCCCATAAAAAAATACCCAATAGCAACAAGATACAAACAAATAATTGCCCCTAAATGTTGTGGGTAAAAAACAAGAATCGCAGTTGCAAGTGCAAAAACTATAATTGCCGTTATCATACTGCTCTTTTTATTTTCGTTCTGCATACTCGTGTTTTTTTAGTTGTTTTTTTTTTTTGTCATGACTAATCATTTGTTTTAAAATCTGTTGCTTTTCTGTATCTCTTTAATACGTTTCTAGCTCGTATTAATTCTACTTCACTAAGTTTGTTTTTCTTAAAGTAGTTTCTGTAAGTCTGTGCTAATTGTTCTGCGGTTCTGTTTTTTGCTGCCATGATTATTTGATTTTATTATCTCTTAATCCGTTTTTCAAATATTCCTCTGGTTCCAATTTATCTAATGGAATTTTTGATAAATCAATTTTGGCTTTTGCTTGTCTTCTTAGGTTTCTATTTTCGATTTCTAAATAGCTTTCAATTCTCTCGGTTTTAATAACTATTTTATTACAAATAGTTACTACTAAATAAGCCGTAATTTGTCGGTCTTTATTAATTGTCTTAATTGTATAGGTTGTGTCTTGTGCGTTTGTTTTAGTGCTTAAAAATAGTAAGAATCCTAAAATGAATAAAAATGTTTTTGTTGTTTTCATGGTTTATTGATTTTTAAAATTAAATTTATGGTTGTATTTTTCTTTGATTTCGTTTGACCTTGTTTTAAAGCTATTTCCGACCTCTTCTTTTTCTTCCAATATTAGTTTAATATTTAAGATAAAGTTTCCAACAATTGAAACGTGAATGAAGTTTTGAGGTTCGTATTGTGATCCGTTCACGATATACTTTGCATTTTCGATATAAATATCGCTTAAACTATGCTTTTGCGGTTCTTCATCTTCTTTGATATTGAATAACCAATTGATAAAATTTTCTAGTTTCTTCATGGTGGTTTTTTTAAAAGATTAAAAAACTAACCTATTTTAAATTATAAAATAGGTTAGTTTTATTTATTTTTATTCTAACAAATGTGAATTTTCTAAAATTTCAGTTCCTATTTTTTTTGAATCAGAAAAAGATAATGTAGTATACTTCCCGTTCTTATCAATTATAAATAATATACTAAATCCTTTGTACTTGCTTATTGTGTAATTTTTTTCTGTATATGATATTTCAGTTTCTTTTTCAAGGCTTGAAAGTTCGATCAACTTGTTAGCAAAAGTTTCAAGCTTGTCTTTTCCTACAATCATAATACTTCCTATATCAGTAATATGTTTGTATTTTTTATTACTATAACCATAATAAAAATACTTTAATATTTGGCCCGATTCTGATCTTTCGATTATTTCATAACCGTTTTTACTTTTTAATAAAGTTTTTCTTTCTACCTGGCTTTGAGCCAAAGTTGTAAAGCTAATTAATAGCATTGCGAAAATTGTAATAAATTTTTTCATAATAAGTGAATTTGATTTTTTTGCCTACTCTTTTAAAGATTTTCGGCTTCCTCTTTTTTGGTTAAATTTTTACGATCAATTTTTTGTCTTGATAAAATAAAGTGTTTTCGTAAACTTTCTTTGACAACATTGTAGTAAACAAGTTAATTGCTAATTGTCTGACTTCATCTTCATTTAAAACTTCTGTTATTTTGTGTTTTTCAAATATTGAATACTCAAAAATTTCTTTGTTAAATTGGTTTACAAACATTTTTAAATTTGCTTCAGATACTTCTTTGAAAATTTCTATTTTGTCTTGTGGTGTTGCCATTGGTTTAATTTTAGTAAGTTCCTATTTGTGTAAAAATCATTTTTCCATTTATATAATCATATACCTGTATCAATCTTTCGGTATATGTAAAATTAAAATGTGTAATTCTTTGCCATTTGTTAAAAACAACTTTTGAAACAAAAATATTTCTATTTCTAAATTCATCTAAAATAATTAGAATTAACTTTTTTATATTTTCTTCTGTTCTAACTGCACAAAAAATATTTTCTTTTATACATTCAAAGTTACTTTCTAAATTTTTAAAAAGTTGTTCATCTGTACAATTTTTTATTATTGCTTTTTGTTTTTCGTTGTTCATGATATAAATTTTATAGGGTTTGCCTTAATTTGGTTCATCTTTTTGTAGATTTTTATTTTACTTTCTGTACTTGTAAAGTATATCCTGCATCTAAAATCAACATCAATATTTTCATGTCCGGACCAGTCAATTTCTCTAATTTCTGCATGAGTAACATTTTCAAAAATGTTTTTTATTTGTTCAATCCATTTTTCAACTTCTTGTTTAGTATCTGCTACTAAATCAACTGCACAATTTTTTAGTTTATCCATAGTTTTTAAGTTTTTAAGTATTTTTTAAATTCTTCAATTTGAATTTTCGTAAGTTTTTGTTTTAATGTTTCGTGATTAACATATTCGTTGTCTTTGTTGAATTGTTTTATAACATTATATTTTAAAACTTTTTTTGAGGGAATTTGAAAATTTATAAGTGCAATTTTGAAACTGTTTTTTTTAATATCAAAAACTACTTCGATATATTTTTCTGTTTCGCTGTCTGTTTCTGTATGTTGTAAATAGTGTTTAAAACTGTCTTTAAATTCATTCACTTGTTCTAATTTAATGGATTCCATTTTTGAAAACTCATTAGCTTGTAATATTGTTTCTAGCATTATATTGGTTTTAGGTTAATAGACAATGTTGTACGTTTGGTTTTCCATGAAATTCTTCAATTTCTTTTATAGTTTCTCTTACTTCTTTGTTGATCATATCGATAATTAAGCGTAAGTTTTGGACCTCTTTTTTATAAGTTTCGTTTTTAAAAAATAATAAATATTCAGTTTTCCCATTTATATTTCCTAAAAAACTTAATTTACCGTAACCATTGCAAATATTTTTTAGTCCGTTGTCTTTCTCTTGAAAAACTTCTTCAATTTTCAAATAAACATTGCCAAACGCATAACTAAATTTTAATCCGGTTCTATTTGTAAAGTTTTGTTGAATTTCTGTAATTTTCTCGTTTTGTTTTTTGTAAACGTGTGCAATATATTCTGCACTTTTATTGTATTTTGCCATAATTTCTATTTTTTTAAGTATTTATTTACTTCTTGAATACTTCTGTTTCCTATTCTCTCAATAAAGTTGCCTTTATAGTCTTGCACTATGTATTCAAAATCTCCTGTTTTTTCAAATTTTTTAACAACTTTTATATTTGCTTTTTTTGATTGGTGGATTGTTGTTTGCATAATTTCTAAATTTTTCTAAGGTTAAAAGGTTGTGCGTCTAGTCCATAATCAAAAGTGTAGCCTATTGTTTCAAGGTTTTTTTGTAGTCCTGTAAGTTCTTCGTATGTCATTGCTTCAATACTTCCGTAACTTTCTAAAATGCTTTTCACGTTTTCGGGTTGGTCCTCGTAAAATTCAAATAAGTCTTTTGTTTCTTTCAGTTCTTGTTTATTATACCATTTGATAAATTCTACAACTGCATTGTAGCAATTTAAAATTTTACTTTCTCCTTCTTTTAATATTAAATTTTCAAACCATTTTTCATTAGGGTAATTTGCAGGTGCGTAAAGAATATGTGTTTTGTTTCTATCAATTTGAATATTAAAAACTTGCCCTACTACTTCTGTTTTTTCAATCTTTTCTACTACTTCCATAAGCCAATTCCAATTTTTGTGAAATTGTAGTTGATTATCAAAAAATTCAGTTTTAAAATCTCCGTTTAATCTTAATGTTCCATGTTGAGGAAAATTATAAGGCTGTTCTTTTTCTCCTAAAAATTCAGCTATTAAAATATTGTTTTCTATTTGTGTTTTCATGTTTTTAGTTTTTGATTTGTTCAAATATGTAGGTTGTTTCTTCTTCCCAATCTTCTATATGAAAATTTAATTCAGTTTCAATTGAAAAATCAGCGTCTAAATTTCTTTCAATTTCACTTACTAAAACATTTTCTTCTTTTTTGTTTTTTTGCCATAATCTAATTGTTTCAAAATCTTTAAAATCTTTATTAAAATTATGTAATGTGTAGTATAATTTTTCCATGATGTTAGTTTTTAAATTGTTGTTAAAAATTCAATAAATTCGTTGTTAAAATTCCCTTTTTCGTCAAAAACTAAATATTCGCAATAATCAAAATAACAATATAAAGGAAAATTGTTTTTTGAATTGTATGTTGTTTGAAAACTTAAAAATTCATCTTTATACGTAAATTCTAAAGAATTTGTTTTTAAACTTCCATCGTCTGTTAATCCAATTTTAAAAAAATTGTTTGTTTGTTCTACTTTTAAACCTTCAGGGGCTTGGTTGTCGTGAATTTTAAGTGTTAAAACTCCTAAACATTTTAAAAGTTTAGCTTCATTAAATAAATCTCTGGGGATAACTCTTGTATAGTCTATATTCATAATATATAAAGTATTAAATTAATATTTGTTTTTAGTTCCCTTTATTGCTTCGATGCTACAACTAAATTGTAAAGGGATTTTATTTTTTTTATGGGATTTCGCCACGATTAAAAAATTAAATCATTCATTTAGTTACAATATGTCAAAGAGCTTATTGAATAACCTTGCTGTTATCTGAGTACAAATATAAAAAGATCTTTTTAATTACAGCCGTAAAAGGGTGTAAAATGTTGTTTAAAAGGGTTAATTTATATTCATTCTAAATAAAAAGACTGTTTTACTGGGTTTTACGTGATTTTAAGCTAATATAATAGTACAATTGTACACGTGTTAAAAAATACGGAAGTATTGAGGACTTAATAATTTGAAATGTTGCTTAAAATCTAGCAAAAAGGAACAAACCACCCAAAGAGAATAAACAAACAACCAGGAACAAAAACAATAAAATTATACTTTCATTTTTTTGCTGATTAAATTTGCACTTAATAAGGTATTAAACAAAGACTTAATTAAACGTACATTTTACACGTGATAACAGTAATAAACATACTAATGTATTACTAACTACAAAAACAGCTCAAAATCTAGGGAAAAAGAACCAAGGGAAAGGAATAGACAAAGAAGGAAACAACGAACAAAACCAGGTAAACAGTAGATTTATTAATTTATACGTTTGTTTATTGGTATTACATAACTACTGCAATTGAATAAATTTACTATTATACATAAAATCTTGAAGAAAGAAACAAGCTAAGCAACGAAAACAAACATAAACACAATTCAAAAATAAAAATAAACAAACCAACAAATTGTTATATTTATAACATTTATAACTTTTTTATCAAGTTTTTGTTGGATATAAATTAAGGTTAGAGGGTTGTTAACCCTTACAAACACTAGACTCACGTAATTACATTGCAAATATATATAATAAATTCTAATTCACATAACATAATTTAAAAAAGGATCTTAAAGCATGAATTCGGGTGTATTTCGGGAGAAAATAAGAAACGTAAATGTATTGTATTGATTTACAACGGTTTATTGCATTACTTTGTATTCCTTATATGAATAAAAAGGTTGTTAAAAGTCAAAACATTTGAGAAATGAAAACCAAAAAGAAACCCCCCATGCCAATAAATACGGACTTTTGCATGTGAAACGCACTACGTTATCCTACTATATAACCTCCTACCCAAACATTACTCTTCACAAAAGGGAACGCTTATATAAAAGGGAACAAAAAAGAACAAAAAAGGGAACGATTTAATTATTTAGGTGAACGATTTGGTTAAATATGCTTAAAATAGGCGTTTTATAGGTTATAAAAGTAAGATGAAGTCAATGGTGGAGCATTCTAAGACAAGGTGAACGGTTTAAAAGGGAACAGTTGTATTTATTTTGATATTAAAAAATATTAGAAATAATTTGGTAAACAGAACGGTGTTCACTATATTTGCATTATAATTAATTTAAAAAGGTATAAAGTTATGGAATCGACTAAAGATTTAAGAAACAAAAGGATTATTGATTTACACAATTCTGGTGAGAGTATGGGATCTATTTCTAAGGAATTTGGATTAGGCAAGACTACTATTCATAAGATTATCAATTCATTTTTAGACAATGGAGATGTTCCTAGTAAGGAAGTTGTAGATGTTAAGTTGAGTGGTAAAGAGGAGCGATTTGATTCATTTGTGGGTTATCAGCGTTTGGATGTAAATGAGTATGTTCATAAGGATAGTGGTGATATTATAAGGGTTGCATTTGTAAAGGCGGTTAATCCTGGTGAATTTGGTTATTTTGTAAAGTTGTAGTTTGTTGAAAAAAAAACGACTGCTTACGCAGTATAAGTATGTTCTGGGTTGCGGGTGGCTACGGTGCGAGAATTAAAATAGTAAATTATATAAGTATGGAAGCTAAAGAAAAGGCAATTGAGTTAGTTAAGAAGTTTTTAAGCATTGAAGATACTCAAGCAAGGTATGGAGGTAATTTAATGTTTAGTGAAGAAGCTAAACAATGTGCTATTATTTCAGTTGATGAGATTATAGAAGCATGTGAGTATAATAAAGTAGAAAGTTATAACACTGATTGGTGGTTAAAAGTAAAAGAAGAAATATTAAAACTATAAACAATGAAACTAACAGGTAAAACAAAAGAAGATTTTTGGAAATGGTATTTATCAGAAAAAGTTTTAAAAGAAAATAAGCTTTTGCCAATGTTTAATTTTTCAAACGAAAATGTTATAAAAATAAACTTTTTAGCAATGTCTAAAATTTGCCAAAACGCATTAATTATTGAGTTCTTTGATTCGGTTAAAATATACATAAGTATTAATTATGTTGATATGCATACAGATTTAAGAAGTGAAAAAGGATTTCAATCTTTAGTAAGTAATAAGCACTTATCTACTATGTTCAGGGTAATTAAATCACGCCCAGAAGCAACCGACAAAGCAATTGAAAAAGCAAATGAGATTTATAATGAAATGTTAAATAAATAGTTTATAGGTTATGAAAAAATACAAACCTTCAGATGAAGCTTTAAAGTTAATTAATTTCAAAGAACTATCTTTAGTATTAACCGGAGATTCAAATTCTTTGAGAAGGACATTTATTCCTAAAAGACTTCAAGCAGAAGTGAAAAATCTTGATAGATATTTAACTCGCTTCATTAATAACAATAGAACTTGGGATGATACGGTTCCAAGAGTTGAGGTAGAATTACCAGGTAGTAGAAGAGTTTTGGTAAAGGCACCAGATATTGTTCAAAATCATAAAGTTATAAAAGCTCTTCCTAAAGAAGTATCAAAATTAGAAAACGGTTTATTCAAATTTGATGGAAAGTTTTACACGACTAAATTCAGTAAAAAAACAGGTGTAGAAGTTCGAGAGTATTACGAACTTGAAGATGCCAAAAAATATCTAAGTAATAAATTATGAAAGAAATTGACTTAATGCCTTTAATAAAAGATGATAGTTATCGTATAGGTAAAAAAATACACATTAATAATGATGATAATTATGCAACTCCTCCAGAATTATACGAGGAATTGAATAAACGATTTAATTTTGATTTTGATCCTTGTCCTTATAATGAAGGAGAGATCATAAACGATGGTTTAAAAATTGAATGGGAAAAATCAAATTTTATAAACCCACCTTATAGCCAAAAATTAAAAGAACAGTTTGTTGTTAAAGGAGTTGAAGAAATGAAAAAAGGAAAAGTTTGTGTTTTCCTAATACCTGTATCTACAAGTACAAAATTATTTCACGAATATATTAAACCAAATGCATCTTCAATTGAATTTATTAAAGGTAGAATAAAGTTTGGCAAGATTGATAAATATGGTAATTTCTATTTACCCTTAAACTCAAAAGGAAAAACACAGTCAGGAACAAAAGATAGTATGATCGTAGTTTTTGATGGAACAAAATAAGTAGTAGCTAATACATAAAGAATCTTTTACAAATCTTAAAGGTAGCTAGTTTACATGCGTGAGTCAAAATGGTTTGGTTAGCTGCGATAACTTTCATAGAAGCCGTAAATGTAAATATGATTGACTGATGGAGAGACATCTTTTTAAAAATTAAATATGAAAAAAATAAAAACAGGAAGTGATTTTAGCGGAGTAGGTGCTTTTGACCAAGCTTTAGATAGATTAGGGATAAAACAAAACAAGATTTTTGCTTGTGATATGGATAAATATGCAAGACAAACTTATATTTTAAATTTTGGAGAACCAAAATACTACCCAGAGAATGTTTATGATAGAGAAATACCAAAAGAAAGTCTTGATATTTATATGACTTCGCCACCTTGTCAATCTTTTAGTTTAGCCGGTAAAAGAAAAGGAGAAGATTCTGTAAATGGAGTATTGTTTTATAATTCACACGAATTTATTGTAAAAAACAAACCTCGTTACTTCATATTTGAAAACGTGAAAGGCTTATTAAGTGATGATTCCGGTAAAACTTTTCAAAGATGGATTGATTATTTAGGTGGAAAATCAGTAAATGGAAATCCTGTTATTTTTCCACATGAGGAAGCTACACCGTATCATGTCTACTTTCAAGTTTTAAACGCTAAACACTACGGCATACCACAAAACAGAGAACGTATTTTTATTATTGGTATTCGTGATGATGAAGATAATGATTTTAGTTTTCCAAAACCGTTTAATTTAGAAAAAAGATTGAAAGATGTTTTAGAAAGTGAAGTTGATGAAAAGTATTTTTTGAGTGATTCAAACATTAACGCTTTGATAAAGTATAACGAAAGACAAGTTGAAAATAATAGAGGTTTTTCTGCTAAATTCAGAAATCCAGACGAAGTAGAAACAATGGACGCTTTGAAATGTGGCGGTGGAGGGAAAGATGATTTAATTAAAATAGGTGCAATAAGAGGTCGTAACCCACAAAATCCATTAAGTAGAGTTTCAGGATTACCAACGGAACAAATGCTTGAAATAAACGAAAACGGAACTTCAAACGCATTAACTACGGTTCAGAAAGATAATGTAGTTGTTCTTCCTGCTGAAATAAAAATAATAGGAAACTTAAAAGGAGATAAAGGTCATAATGTTCAAAATTTCTACGATATTGGTGGAGTTTCCCCTACTGTTATGGAAAACCATGGAAATGTAACGAAAGTTATAATACCAACCAACAATTCTAAAGGATATGATATAGCAGAAGAAGAAGAAGATTCAATAAATTTCTCAAATCCTAATTCAGAAACTCGCAGAGGTCGTGTAGGTCATAAGGTGAGTCAAACTCTTGATACGGCTTGTAATCAAGGTATTTATACCCAACAAAGGATTAGACGATTAACTCCAAAAGAATGTTTTCGCTTGATGTCATTTAATGAAGATTTTATTGAAAGGACTATAAACTCAAAGAAAATATCTGATTCTCAACTTTACAAGCAAGCTGGTAATTCAATTGTTGTAGATGTTTTAGTCGAGATTATCAAAAAACTTAAATTATGAAAACAAAAAACCGAGTAAAATACCAGAGAAATATTTTCACAGAAGAACAAAAGCATAAGATTATTCATTATTTCACAACATTAGAAGATAATCGAATAAATGTTATAGCTGATTTAATGGAAACTACAAATTCAAGAGTTGCAAAGATTATCAATGACTATTTGGATGGGAAGTACAAGATAATGAAAAAAAACATAAAACTTGAAGAGCAAAACAATGATGATAAGTAAAGAGCTTTTTGAGAAGAGTATTGAGTCAATTCGACTTTTAGCTTTAGATAAAAACGGTAAAAACAACTTCAATGCAATTCGAGTTTCAATAGAAATCCTAGAAATGTTTTTTCCAAAGGATGAAAACGGATTTTCTGAAATTGAATTTTATTGTATATTTTGTAACTTTGGGAAGCCAAACATTGACTCTGAATATGAGAGTCCTATAAAACTGTACGAAAGACTAATTAAGAATCAATCTAAATAAATAAAAAATGGCAAATATACCTTTAGGATTAGAATTACAAAGTTTTTGGACAGATGATCAAGATGCTATTAATAATAGCGAGAGTTTAAATATTCCAATTCCGGATGAATTAATAATAACAAAACCAATTATGTTTTACAACATTGATAATGTAAAGCCAAATGGTCCAGAAATGTGTTATGTAAATTCTGGAATGGATGAATACTGCATTAATGAATCATACGAAAGTGTTATTGCAAAAATTAATTCAAGAATGATTTTTAAATTTAATTAAATTGTTATGCGAATAAGGAACAAAAACTCCATGATGTTTGAGCAAGACTTCAATATAAGAATTTCAAAAATACAAAGGGAGATGAAGTTAAGAGAAGGCGAGTCTCGAAAGCAATGGGAAAAGCGTACAGAAAGATTACGTTTTGAAGAGGAGAAAGTAAAGGAAGATAAAAGGAAAGCAGTTATAGACAGAAAAAATGTACTTCAAAAAAAGAAGAGTGAAAAATACAATAAGGCCCATCAAGTAGTTTATTTCAATCCAAGGTCAAGTACATATTTAGAGAATTTAGGATTACTAATGTCATTGGCTGAGTTAAGATATAAGATTGACAAAAAGATTCTGTTCCTGGTAATTTTCCTGTACAACAAAAAAACCTTATTTTTGAAAGCCGACATTAACTACTATTTGGAGATGCATAATATTCAAATGACTTATGCTAAGTTAATTCAGATTGGGGTTATTAATTATTTGGTTGATCACAAAAAGACATCAAGAAAAAACGAATTACTCACATTATCAAGTAATTATTCAATAATAGCGAGTTCAATTTACAATGCTATTATAAATGCACATGAAGGAAATACAGATAAGCAGATTTTAACTGTTGATTACATTAAGGAATTAACTTTTCAAGAGAATTTAATGAAACAAATAGCTGATATTAAAACTAAGAAAAAGTAATGATTAAGAAGCCAAAAGTAAAACCTAAAACTATAAATGAGAGTGTTCGAGAGATTGCTAAAGAGCAGAACATTCCGAGTAAATTAGTAAAGCATATAATTGAATGTTTCTTGGATAAGGTAAAGGAATGTGCAGAAGAGGAGCGAGAATTTAAGTTCCATAAAATGTTCAGTTTAAAAATCAAGACTACAAGCGACAGAACCCATCACAATATTCACACAAGAGAAATGAGTGAGTCTAAAGGTAGAGATATTCCATTTGTAAAGACTACAAGGCACTTCATAACTAAGAACAAAAAGAAAAACAAGTAACCATAATAATTATATAAAATGAGTAATTTAAAGATTGAAAACTTCGTTGAAAAAGGAGTAAAAACAGTTTCACACAAAGGAGAAACATTACTAGAGCTTTCAAGTTTAGGTAAAAAAGCACAAGGATTAAAGTACAGTAAATCCGATGTTATTACAATTGAAGAAAATGAATATGTTAGATTATCTGATATTCAGATTTCTAAATTAGGAAAAGCTCAAAAAGTTGCTGCTAAAAAAGAAGTAAAAAACATTGATGTAAAAGAACCTGTATTTGTACCATGTGATGCAGGAGAAGATTGTGGATGCTTAATGAGTCAAGAAGATTCTGAGAAGGCACTTGAGAAATGTGAAAAGAAGAAGTAAAAAAAATCCCTGACTAATAATCAGGGATTTTTTAATTTAAAATACTATTACAATATCTGTAAAATGCAGAACTGTATATTCAACAGTTTCCAAGGTTACTAAAGTACTTCGATTTCCATCAAAGAGTATTTCGTCTCCAACTTCAACTGAGTTAGCACCATCTTCTTTTTTAGGGCATTGTAACCCAACACTAACTACTGTTCCAAGTTTGAATTTTTGATTTTTGTCTTCACTTGAAGTTAAATCAATTCCAGAGTTTGTGATGTTTTCAATATCCTTTACCTTAACAACTACGTTATGGTTTACTGCTTGTCCTTTAAAGTTCATATTTTTCGCGTTTGAGACTAACAATGTTGTCCGTTAATAGTATTGTGTTTGCAACTGATATAGCATTTACAAGAGCATTTTTGATACCTTTATGACTATCTACAATTTTTGCTTCAAACATATTCACTTTAGAAAAGTTTTTTACATCATATCCAATTGGATATTTAGGAATTTCAACTTTATTAATACCTTGCTCTAAACAGAAAATATATTTTAAATAAAACTTAACTTTCTCAAATAATTTAAGTTTTCTTTTTTCAGTAACATCAAAATTTGCATTTTCCATTATTCTAAAAAATGGAGTAGTAATAGCTACGGAAGAAACGTAGTCTAATTCATTACTTAAATCAGCACTTGCATTCATTAAAGCAATTCCACCACCTGCTAAAACTCCTTCTTCTTTAGCTGAGTAAACTGCCTTAACTGCATCATCAACTCTTGCTAATCTTTCAAGTAACTCACTCTCTGTAACTCCACCTACTTTTATAATAGATATTCCTCCTGAAAGTTTTGATATACGACTACTACAGTATTTCTTCTCTGAATTACTCGTTGTATTCTTGATTACTTCTTTTAATTCAGCTATTTGTCCTTGGACTTTTTCTGAAATAGTTTCATCAACTTTTGGAGTTATGATAGTATCAGTTTTTCCAATAACAATCTTTTGACATTCACCAAAAAACTCAGCGGTTCTTCCATCAAAATTATCTCCTGATAAAGTTGTGATACATTGTGTTCCACAAATCATTGCTAAATCTTTCAAAGTATCTTTACGTTTTTGACCAAAACTTGGAGGTGCAACAACTGAAATTTTCAAAGCTCCTTTCAATTTGTTTTTAAGTAAAACATCTTTTACGTGAAACTCCATTTCAGATACAATAACTAATTCTCTATTATTGTTGGCAGCAAATTCCAAGAAAGGTGAAATTTGATTTACAGTCTTGAAATTAATTTCAGAAAAAATCATTAAAGGGTTGTTATCGAACACTACCGTTCTATCTGAATGCACATTTATAAATAAATCATCTACATATCCACTCTCTACAAGAGTTCCTTCAATAGTCTCTAAATACGTTTCATCTGTATCACTTCTAAAATGTGCTACTGCTCCATTTTCTCCTGCAGATAAAAAAGCATCTGTTACAATTTTTGCAATTTCTTCATCAGAATTTGCAGAAGTTTTTGCAACACTATAAATCAATTCATCTGTAATTGGAGTAGCAATTTTTTCTAAGTACTCCAATATCTTATCACGAGATTTTTCAATGTCGTTTTTAATATCAATTGGAGATTTCCCTTTCTTAAACTCCTCGTATGAATACTTTACAAAAGCCTGAGCCAAAACAATTGTAGCAGTAGTGGAATCACCTGCTAAATCAACAGTTTTTTGAGAAGCTTCTTTAAGTAATTCACAAGCTAAATTATGTAGTGGGTTTTCTAAATGGATTGCTTGAAGTGCATCATATCCATCTTTTGTAGGGTAATTTTTATTACCTTCAGTTTCTATTAAAACTGTACGACCTCTATATCCAAGTGTTGAGCCAATTACGTTTCCGATAATGTTTACTCCCTCAATAAGAGATTCCTTAGCCTGATTTCCAGAACTAATGTCTTTAATAATGTTACTCATATAAAGTATATTTGATTAAAATTTTAAACAAAAATAACTATTTGTCAATTGATATACAAATAATTAGAGATTAACAATTATTTTATTTATTTTTGTTCTGTTTAACAAGACTTATTAAAAATAGTAACAATGGCAAAATACAATATAACGGCTAATGGCAATCAACTTGTTATAACACTTATTGTTACCGACCAAGACTTTTCACCAAATATCCGAACCTTTAAAACTCCAAGTATAAAATTAACTCCATTTACTGTAAAGTTTATGGAAGATGGATTTTATAAAATGGCTTTAAATTTCAATGAAATAAATCAAATCGGTGGAGCAGCACCTATTGACTTAAATGATGCATCAGATTTAATTATTGAGTTAATTGGAACAGGAACTATTGAAGGAGGTATTTTTGATAAAACATTTGACGATACTTTTGAATAAAAACTTTAAAAAATAAAAAATTATGACACCAAGTATAGAAGCTAAAATAGTAGTAATAGAAGAAGAAACAGGTATTGGAGCAAATACCAAATTAAGAATTGGAGAAGTTTTAAGAGAAATTGCAAACGAAAAACCATATAAAGTATATACTGCAATTCTTACACAAACAGGAACAGATGACCCTGTAGTGGTAGAGTTAGAAAACACTCTTGGAAATATTGTTTGGACAAGATTAGGGATTGGTCAGTATAACGCTACAACAATTAACTTGTTTACTGCAAACAAGACTTTTTTAACAATACAAGGCTCTAATGATGGAGATACTTCTGCCGCTTACGTTAAAGACAAACTATATAAAGTAGATGAAAATAATTTAAGTTGTATAACAGTAGATGGAGTAAATACGCGTTCTGACGGTTTCTTAAACAACACATCAATAGAAATTCGAGTTTATAACTAACATAAAAAAACATAAATCATGGCACAATACAATATTTCAGTAAGTGGTAATCAATTAGTAGTAGAGCTAATTGTAACAGGAGGAGATTTTTCACCAAATGTTAGAACATTCAAAAGTCCGAGTATAAAGCTTACTCCTGACACAATTAAATTCAATGAGAGTGGGATATATAAAATGTCCTTAAACTTTAACGAAATAAACGAAATCGGAGGAATTGTACCTACTGATTTAGAAGATGCTGCTAATCTAGTTACAGATTTAATAGCAAATTTTAATGGGGGAGGTGCATCCCCAGAAATAAATGCAGCATTATTAGCTTCAGAAAATCCAAGTGATACTAATCCATTTGCAACTGAAACTTGGGTAGATGATAATTTTCAATCGATTTTAGTTTCTGGAACAAATATTAAAACAATTAACGGAACATCAGTTTTAGGGAGTGGAGATTTGACTGTTCCTGGCGGAAGTGGTGACGGTGATTTTGAATTCTACGGAGTTGTTAGATACATACCTTTAACAAATACATGGGAATTGTTAAATGATGCGGCACATAGTTCTAAAAACATAACATCTATAATTTCCACAGATACTACAAACGGATTTAAAATTAACCCAACATATCCGTCTGATGCCTTATATAATATAGGTTTTGTTAATATCACACCTGATGAAAGTTTAGTCCGTTCTGGAATTTCGGCAGGAGCTTCTTTTGGATTTACGCAAATTACTTGTCCTGTGGTTCAAAATCAAGGTTTCGGATTCATAATGAATGGCACAGTAATACTATCAGACACCACACACATTGTACCAGTTGCTTATGAGTTAAGTTGGGACGCAACAGCAATGAGCTTAACATTGGAATTTCGAGGTTTGAACCAACAAGTCGGAGAAGGATTGGGTGCTTCTAATTTCAATGTAAACATACTTCCTTCTAGTAATTCTAATTTTTTCTTCGCAAGGTATGATTTGAATTACACCCCAAATGGTACAAAAATAAAAATTAAATTTTACGATTTATCTGGTAATGTTGTTACGCCTACAGGTAGATGGTTGTTTAATAGAACGCAACCTTGGCAACCATTGAATAATCAACTAAGTAAGGTTGGTCCAAACGCTAACTTTTGGGTTTATGGAAAATATAAAAAAGTTTAGTAGCTTTTGGATCTACTTTTGGACTTCCTTTAATAATATGTATAATTCAAAATTTAAGATAAATGAGATATTTTACGAGCAGTTCTTGGGGCTATAATAGTTCTGTTTATTAATTCTAGATTTTAAAAAAAAAATAAAAAAAAATAAAAAAAATGACATCAACAGTAATAATTTTAGAAGGAACATTTTCAGAGGAAACAATTGACAGAGTGAATGAGTTTTTAGCTTATATGGAAACCGTAGAAGAAGTTGAAAAAGTTTCACATTCAATAGGTGGAGGAGGATTTATAAACACTAAACCAAAAAAATAATTGAAGAAGTTAGTAAATATATTAAAGGAGTATTACCCACCAATTGTATTAGTGGTGATACTCTTTTTTTTATTAATTGATTTGGAAAACTACCATATTTTGATTATATTTTCTAATGTATTTGGGTTTTCAATAGTTGGAAATTCGATTATAAAAGAGAGATACAAAAAAAATAGTTTAAGCAGAAATTCTGTATATGGATTGAATGTTATAAATTTATTGAATATTATAGGTTGTTTTTTAAATTATGAACTTTATATAAAATATTTAATGATAACTACTATAATTTTAGTATTAACTGTAACAGTCTATAAAAGATGCAAATAGAAGAAGAAGTAAAAAAAAATGCGATGAGATTAGAGAGATTAGAGAACCATTATGATTTCTTAAAAAAGAGTAATGAGAGAATTGAAGCTAATGTTAATAAGATTTCTGAAGCATTACTTGGAAATCCTTTTGGAGACGTTGGATTAGTTGAAAGGTTTAAAGAAAACAGTAAAAGAACTACTGAAATTGAAAAAGAAATGGAGAAAATGAAAGTTTATTTCAAGCAATTTGCATGGTTTACTGCTATAGTAGTAAGTGCAGTTTTAGTAATATTAATTAAGTATATTTTTAAAGGATTATGAAAAAATTAAGAGACGATACGCTTAAAAGTCCAAACGGAAAATATAGTAGAAAATCACTAACGATGTTCTGCTCATTTCTAGTATGTATAATCCTTGGAACATACATTGTAATTTCTAACTACATAACTCAAACGCCAATTGCAACTCACGCGATTGATGTTTTTAATGGATTTTTGCTTCTTGTGGGTACTTTATCTGGAATAACTGTTTGGGACAAGCAAACTTTATCTAAAAATAATACTAACTCAAACACAGAGGAATAATGGGAGTACTTACAATACCAAATAAACCGCAAGTTAAAAAATCAGTAATTGATAAAATTCTGAAAGACAAAGGAATTGATACTAAAAAATATCCAATGCTTATTATTGGTATTCGTGGTTATTTCCTTAATACTTTAGGAGAAAAAGGAACAAACGACAGAGGTTTATACGATGATGCATTAATCATTTATACTCCAAGCGTATATGCTACTTTTAATGGAAACGTTGACCCAAGTGTTCAGTATAAAACAGGAAGAGCAGTATTAAAAAAAGGTTTTTATTTATCACATAAATTCGATATTCATGGTGGAAGAACTTCTCAATATCCTGCAATTTGTCAGAGATTAGGGAAGGTTACTGTAATTCGTGATGGAAAAGGTGAAGATACAGGAAACTTTGGAATTAACATTCATAAAGGAGGTTTTGGAACAACAAGTTCTGAAGGTTGTCAAACTATACCACCAAGCCAATGGGATGCTTTTTATCAATTAGCAAAATCAGAATGGATTCGTGCTTATGGAAATGATTGGAACAAAGTAGTAGTTCCTTATTTACTTTTAGATAATCAGTCAGATAAATTAGGAATTTAATAGTTTAAAAAATGATACAGATAAATCCAATTAAAATTTACGAATTTTTGAAAAGATACACACCACACTTCATTGCAATTGTGGTTATTTTGTTTTGTTTAAAACAATGCAATAATACAGAAGTTTTAACTGCTGAAAAAGATGCTTTAGAGAAACAAGTAAAAGTTTCTGAACAACTAATAGCTGATAAACTTTCAGAGAACGAATTAATCCAGAAAAACTTAATTGATAAATACAAAGACACTATTGCGTTTTTAGATAGTCAAGCATATAAGAAGCAGTTAATAATAGAAGAACTCAACAGAGAGAGAAAAAACAAGGCAGAATCGGTCAAAAACTTTAATGATGATGATATGGTTCGATTCTATGTAGATAGATACCATAATAAAAATGTTTTCAAGACTATTATTGGAGTAGAACTTCAAACAGAAGTATCTAAAAAAGTAGTATCTGATTTAGTCGATAGAGATGTATTAGATAATTTACTAATTGAGACAACTGATTTACTTGCAATAGAAAAGGATGCAAGTTTTTTAAAAGACTCAGTAATAAATAATCTTGAGTATAAGGAAAAAAACCTTAATTTTGTGATTAAAGAAAAAGGTAATATCATTGGAAATCAGAATGAAATGATTAAAGTCCAAGAAAATATTATCAAAAAACAAACAAGAAAAAACAACCTGTATAAATATGCTATACCTGCAGCAATAGTTACAGGAATAGTTACAGGAGTATTAATAACAAAATAAAACTGAGATGACTAAAATATCTAATCAACAAGTTTACAAACCAGATACAGAAATAGTAGGGAAAGACTATGTTGTAGGTACTGATAGTAACCAAGCTAAAAAAACTGTTAATTTCAGAATTGAAGATATTGGAAGTCATTTTAATTCGGTTAATGGAGTAAGAAATTTTGATTTTTATTTTTACGCACACCAATCAGCAAACCCAAAACCTGCTGATGGATGCTTCTACTCAAATGGTAATGAACAAGATCCAAATAACATAACAGAATTTTACTTCTCTAAAATTACTCAATTAGGAAAAGATATATCTCAATTCTTCCAAAGTATTGAAACTGAAAATCCTTTTGATTTAGTAATAGCTCAGAAAACAGGAGTAAACTCAGTAATATTCTTTCAAATAGATAATATCGAGATTTTTAATGGGTACTATAAATTAAATGTTTCAGAAGTATTTTTTCCTGAAGGAAATGGAATAGAATACATTTTAAGCTATGCTATTTTTAATTTAAAACCTATTGGAAATACTTCGGGAAATACTGATTTAGGGTATATTGAATCACCAACACAAGGTACTGTAACAAGTGACACAGGTACAGATGCAAATATACCTGTTGTAGATTTTACTATTGCAGGATTACAAACTCCAAGTGATAAACAGTTAGAATATAATAATGCATCAACAGGACTAATATCTTTTGATGGCTTATCTATAAATGCAGATAACACTAAATTTGACGTAGGTTTAATAAAAGGGTGGTTTGTAGATAACACAACTAATCCTGAAATACCAACAAAAACCTATGTCGAGTTTTCACAATCTTTAGCTAATTCGGTTAATAATATAGCAACTCAGAATGTAACTTATATTGCGATAAACTCTTCAGGTGTATTACAACAAAGCGGAATTCCATTTGAACCCGAACAACAAAGAGATTGGATTCCTTTAGGTGTAGTTATACATTCAAACAGAACAAACATAAATGCTGTAAACAATCAACCTGTAGTAGCATTAAGTCCTAACAATCAACTTTCTGATTTGATGGAAAGTATAGGATTTTTTAATATTTCAGGAAATGCATTTTCCCCAAATGGTGCAAATTTAAATATAAATAAAAGTGCAGGACACGTATTTAAACAAGGGAGTAATTTTATAAATAATAATAAAGACCCTCACACTTTAAGTTTAAATGCTTTAGTTGCACCAAGTAATATAAGATATAGACTTCAAGATGGAACAGAGTCATCAGATTCATCAATCATAGACCCTAATTTTTGGGACAATGGTGGAACATTAACAGCAATGATAGGTACTAGATGGAGTATTCAAAGAATATACATTTTTCAGTCTAACTTAGTAAGAATCCAATACGGACAAGCTACTTACTCTAACCAAGCTGATGCAATACAAGCTATAGCAACTGAAGCTTTTGTAGTTGAACAAAACTTGTTAGAGAATGGTCTTTTTAGAGGTCTTTTAATAGTAAGAAGAAACGCAACGGATTTGACAGATACTTCAAGAGCCTTATTTATTGAAGCAAGTAAATTTGGAAGTGTCGCAGGATTAGGTAGTTTAAGTACAACATCTCTACAGCAAGCTTATAATAACTCACTAACTCCTGAAATAATAACAGACTCTACGTTAGGCGCAGTCTCTATAAAAAGAGGGAGTGCTTCTGATACAGATAACATAATTGAAGGTTTAAATAATGCAGGTTCTGTAACAAGTTGGATAAAAGCAGATGGAACAAGTAGCTTTGAACAAGTTTCAAACAAAAAAACAGATTTAGAAGCAAATAAAACCTCAAATACTTTCTATGCAAGTTGTAAGGCTATTGTAGATTGGATTTATAATTTTTTCATTCCATTAGCAGGAATTACAGTTAGCGGAAGAAAAATGAAGTTCAACTTCCTTTCAACAGGCTTAAAAATATCATCACGTTCAGATGGTAGCGAAATTGGGGTTGATATTAACACTGACAATCTACCTAGTGATATAAATGTACAATTCGGAGTAGGTGGAGGAACGGTTGCTTATGAGGGAATGGCACAAAAGAATATAACTTTTAATGACTTAGATAATAATCCCTATATAAAATTTGGTTATAATTCAACTACTGATGAAACAGGTATATGGTATGATAACGGAGTAGATGTACAAACAAGATTAGCTTTATTTAATGGTGGTTTTCAAATGATAATGCCATCTTCTTCTAATTCAGGAATGACAGATGATTATTTTGGAGTAAGTAAAGGAACAAATGCATCTTTTAAAGGGATAAGGGGTAATGAAGACTTCTCCCCAAACTACGACGATTTAACCTACGTTCAAAAGAAATGGGTGGTTGATAATTTTAGTAAATATTTATTAAAAGTAATTACACCAACTGCACCAGTAACGGGTACTACTGCAGAAACTGTTTTATATACTTGGTTTGTACCAGCTGATACTTTTTCAACAACGGATAGAATTTCAATTGATGACTTTACTTGTGTAAGTAATGGAACATTAACAGGAACTTCATTAGCTAGAATAAGGTTTAATACAACTTCAACAGTTGATATATCGACTAATAACAAAGTTTTTGCTACAATAGCTTTTTCAGCTGGTTCAGGTGATAGATATTTTAGAGCCGAAAGAATTGTTGATTTTATAGGTGGGAAAATAAAAGGTTATTTTAATTTAGCGGGGAGTTTTACGGACACATTTTCAAGTGTGTACACCTCTAATGATTTCGATACAACAGTTGATAACTGGTTTTTCTTTACAATTCAACCAGCAGATGTAAGCAACTCAATTTACATGAAAAATTTAATAATAACAAAATAATGCAAGAAAAATTAATAGCTCTACTACCTGAGTGGTTAAAAATAGATAAAATTATAAATCAATTGTTTAATAAAAAAGATTATTTTTGTTAAACAATTCATAATCAAAGAGACATGACAAAAATTTTAAATAAGATTGCATATCCATTAGATACTTTAATTACAGATGAAGACTATGTAATAGGTTCAGATGCAGAAACTCTTGGGAAAACAACTAAGAATTATAATATAGGAGCATTAAGAGAATTTATTTTATCAGGACTTTCTCCAGAATTAGGTGGAACTTTAAAGATAAGAGAAATTACCTATACAGGAGTTTTTACTTCTCCTGAAGATGTGGTTAATGAACTTGTTCCTGATGTTCAAATACTATCTTATGATTTGTTTTTTGTTTCTGTAAATGGTCAAAAGTTTTTATTGAAACCTCAAAACATTTTAGTTGGAGCAGGTCAAACACCTCTTTTAGATACAGATTTTATTGAATTTCCTATATCAGTAGGTCCTTCAGGAGAAGATGGTATAGATGGAGAGAACGGTACAGATGGAAATGGAATAGCATCAATAGTATTACATGATACAGTTGGATTAGTAAAAACATACAGAATAACTTTTACTGATGCTACTACATTTGATTTTGATGTTACAGATGGTTCAGGAGAAAATACTTATCTTACAGATGGGACATCTACAACTGTATCAGGAACAGGAACAGTTTCAGACCCTTTTAAAGTTGAAACTAAAAACCTTCAAAAGTCTATTGACACTTTTCCTTATACATTAGTAGCAGCAGATGACAAGCAAACTATATTTGTGGATAATTTATCAGCAAATGTTTCTATTCTTGTCCCAAATAGTTTACCTGATAGTTTTACTTGTGTATTTATTCAAAGAGGTACAGGTACAGTTACAATAACTGCAACAGGATTAACTGTACTAAACTATCCAACTGAACTTACTGCAGTAGTAAAAGGCAGATATTACATGGCTTTATTAGAGAAAGACACAGATACAACAAACTTCTATTTAGGTGGTGGTTTAAAATTAGTATAATATGTTAAATAAATTCAAAAGATTTTATAGTATTGACCAATCGGAAATAATAACTCCACCAAATCCTTGTTACTCTTATGAAGTAACAGTACTTGTAGAGGAAAATATTGTTTTTACTTATACTCCATGTGTGGGAAGTCCAACAACTATAACATTAAACGGAGACGGAATAACAAATCCAAGAATAGCAACATTATGTTGTAGTACAGGACCATCAACAACTGCAAATCCATCTAAATATGATATTTTTATTGGAGATTCTTGTTTTGTTGGTGCTTAAATAATAATAAATTAAATAAAATATAATGGGAAACATAGTAAGAAAGGTAACAATAATGAAGTTTTTCACTAATCAATTACCAAATGGACAAGTAGTAGAAAGTCCAATGGCATATAAAGTTGATAGTGAATATGCAGTAGAAATTGATGGTGTTAAAGTTAGAAAGAGAATTTCTCAGATAACTGAAACAGAAACTCACTTACTTGTGTATCTAAAATCAGAAGATGAATATCAATTATGGAATAAAATTCCTAAAAATGAAATGGTAATAATCGAATATAAACTCGATTAAATCTATGAAAAGTTTAACTAATTTTATAATATCTCCAAAGAATGGTGAGAAATATATCAATACAAAAAAAGTAGGTGATGTAGAATTAATCATTAACACGAGTATAGAAGAAGCTAAAGATGTTCAGAGAATAGGTATTGTCAAAAGTGTTCCAAAACTATTCAAAACAGAAGTAAAAATTGGAGATGAAATAGTAGTATGGCATAATGTATTCAGAATGATATACGATAACAAAGGTTATCCGGTAGAATCGAAACATTATATTAAAGATGATTTATTTTATGCTGATCCAGAACTTACTTACATGGTAATTAGAGATGGAGTTAAAATAGCTATTCACGATAACGTATTTGTGGTTCCATCAAAAATAAATGACAAATGGGAAGGAGAAAAACTACATGAACAAGTAGGAATAATAAAATACGCAAATGCTACTATAAAAAATCTTGGAATAAATGAAGGTGATAAAATAGTATTCAAGAAAAACTGCGAACATGAGTTTGAAATTGATGGAGAAAAAATGTACAGAATGAAAAACAATCGTATATTAGCAGTATTAAACAGTAACCCTTAATACCTAATAACATGAAAACAGTAGTTCAAGCAACTTCTAAAACAACTTCAGTAGAGCTGAATTGGTACGAAGGAAAAGTTCAAACAGTCGCATTAACAGATGCAGCAGACACAGAATTTGAATTTACCATTGTAAGTAAAAAAGCAAGACCAGGATGCTTAATTATGCTAACTGCACTTTATCCAGGAGCAGGAGTAGCAAATGTAGCACTTGTAAGCCAAACAAAAGGAAGTTTCGTAGTAAGAGTAAGCAATGTTGGAGTTGCAGCATTCGATGACTCAGTAGAGATAGGATTCAAAATCTATTACTAAAAAAACAACAACACAACTATTTTAAAAACCACTAATTAATGTTAGTGGTTTTTTTTATTTCTTCTTTTTATTAAATGTTCAATACATTTTCCTTCCTCAATTAATTTAAGAGCTTCTTGTCTAACATCATAAGCTTCTTTTGGTGTTACATAAGAACCTAAGTTACAATGACCATTATTCCACCATATAGTAGATGTATATTTTTTGTGGCTAATTCTTACTCCTGGAAAACCTAATTCATTCACTTTGTCTTTATTTGAATTAGCTCTATTTGTTATTACTTGAAAATTACCTACAAAGTTATGAGTTGGTATATTATTTTTATGATCAAAAACTAATTTATTTGTTCCATCTGAAAAATGATTATAAAAAGCCATTCCAATTATTAAATGAGTTTTAATATGTCTTTTTTTACTGTTTTTTGATAAAGTAACTCTTAAGTAACCATGACTATCAAAACATTGTTTAAGAATAATAGTTGGCCTATGTTGTAGTTTACTTCCGTTTTTTTGAAATCTTTCTAAAGACTTTAATCTACCAATATCACTCACTTGATATAATCCTTCATATTCTGGAATATCTTTCCAAATTTCCTCACAAACTTGACCTTCGTCATTCGTGTAAATTATATTTTCTAAACTTAAATTCTTGTAGTATTCCATGATATTTTAATATAAAAAGAAAATCCTCAAAGAGCCACTACGCATCTTCAAGGATTTCTCGTTTAGGGTGTTTCACCTATTTATCTTAAACGCAAGTAGTGGATTGCATTGCAAATGTATAAAAAAAATCATTACTTTTGTTAATATAATTAAATTAAATATGATACAATCAAAAGATATTGAAATTTCAATTGGAAATTCTCTTGAAGGACTAACAAGAGATATTGACATTTTAACAGTTGATGATGAAAAATTAGAACGATTAGTAAAATCTAGACAAGAATCATTTTCTTCTATAAAAGAAATGCTTGGTATATGGCAAAACTCACCAAATGCACCAAGACAAGAAAAACTAATTACATATACTGAAAAACTAATTGCTGCAGGAAACAAAACCTCTGAAATTTTAAGAAGTGCTTTAGTAAAAGAAATAGACTTTGATGACTTAGATCCTGAAAAATATGGATCAGCAATTAAGTCAAAACCAATAATTTATCGTGCAATTTCAGAGATAGATTCAGGTATAAAAGTACTTCAGAGACAAATAGAAACAAGTACGTTAACTTTTAAAGAACAAGATTTCAAACCAGGATTTCCAGAGAGGTTTGCAAAACAAGAATTATTTCCTGAAAAAGATTATCATAAAGAATGGTATGATGAAGAAAATGAATCTATACTTATTTGTCCAAAAGGAACAAAAGGTGAGGTTATAGAACTTAATGGATTAAAAATAACACTACCAGAAGTCCCTAAGAAAAAGTCAGAAATACTATTTAGCAAACTGCCAATAGAAGATCAGTATTGGAAAAGAATAGAAATGCCAAAAGGATTAAGTCCAGAAAATGAAGAAGAATATTCTGATTATATAGAGCAAGAATTTAAAAAAAGAAGAGAAGGTGTATGGTTTATGAACAACGGCAAACCTACATGGGTAACTCCATGTCATTATATGGGACTACAATGGAATCAAATGCTTGAAACAGGAGGTTATAAAGATTTCCGTATGGCACAATGTACAATGTATTATTTTGCACTTGCAACTATTGTAGATCCTCGTTGTGTAGGTAAAATATTCACTAAAGGTAGAAGATCGGGGTTTACTGAAATGGCACTTGACCATTTCATGCACTATGCTACATCTACAAAAAATAACCATTTTGGGATAACATCAAAAACAGGTGATGATGCTGTAAAAGCATATACAAAATTTGTTTATGGACTACGAAATTTACCATTCTTTTTTATACCTGTTTTAAAAGGTAAAATAGATGACACTAAAAAAATAGAATTTGGAAAACCTTCGGATAATTCAAAAATTTCTAAAAAGAAAAGAGATACATCTACAGAAGATTACTTAAACGTAACTATTGATTATAGAGCTACTGCCACACTTGCTTATGACTCTATTGCAATGAAAATGTATATTGGAGATGAAGCAGGTAAATGGGAAAGACCAAATAATTACATTGACCATTGGACTAACGTTAAACCTACCATGGTCCAAGGGGGTAGAGTAGTTGGAAAAGCATTAATTGGATCAACTTTAAATCCTTTAGATAAAGGAGGTAGAGAGTTTCAGACACTTTATTACGGTTCAGATGTAAGGAAAAGAAATTCAAATGGAAGGACTCCTACAGGTTTATATGGTTATTTTTTACCTGCACATAAAAACTATGAAGATTTTACAGATAAATACGGAATTTGTCATGAAATTCTACAACCAGGAGAATCAATTATTAATTCACATGGAGAAAAGAAAACTATTGGAGCTTTACAGTATTTAGAAAACGAATTTAAGTCAGCAAAATCAATGGGTTCAAAAGCGTATAATAACTCTAGAAGACTTGACCCAATTACATTAGATGATGCATTTAGAGATGAAATGGCTTCTCAGTTATTAGATACTGAGAAAATAAACACTCAATCAAAATACAATAGAGAGAATAATATTGAACACAATTTGGTACGTGGAAACTTTTACGAAAAAGATGGTATTCAAGATGGAGAAGTTATATGGAAACCACAAGAAGATGGAAGATTTTTAATTTCATGGTTTCCTCCAAAAGAGATGCGTAATAAGCATGTAATGAAGAATATTTTTGGTAGGATGACCAAATGTCCTGTTAATGATTTTGGTGCATTTGGAGTTGACTCCTATGACCAAGATGCTGTAATTGATGCTAAACTTGTAGCTACTGAAAATGGTATTGAATATGATTTAGGTTCTAAAGGAGCAATGCATGGAGTTACGGGAACAAATATGGGGGATATTCCGAGTAATTATTTCTTTGTAGAATATGTGGCAAGACCAAAAGATGCTTATACTTTTTTCCAAGATGTTTTATTATGTGCAAGATTTTATTCATTACCTGTACTTGTAGAGAATAATAAAAAAATGCTTTTGGAACATTTTTACCAAAGAGGTTATCGTGGATTTTCAATAACTCGTTTTGATAAAGATATGAACAGATTATCACCTGATGAAAAGAAATTAGGAGGTATGCCAAATAGTGGACCAGACATTATTCAAAAGCATTGGACTTCATTAGAGAAGTATGTAAATGACTATGTAGGGGAATATGTTTGTGAAGATGGAGAGCAACCAATTAGAGAAATTGGAGAAATTGGAGACATGCCATTTAATAGAACTTTAGGAGATTGGTTAAAGTTTGACATTAATAATAGAACGAAATTTGATGCTTCAATTAGTTCTGGATTAGCACTTATGGCAGTAAATAGAGAAATTTATAGACCTAAAGTTGAAAGAAAAACTGTAACTTTGAAAATAAAACGTTATAGAAATTAAAAAAAATAACTATTTTTACAGTAAATTATAGATACCCAACATTTTACAGATGAATAATAACGAAAAACCAGAGATTAAGATAGGTAGTAATTGCAACTATCCTAGTCAATTAGCATCTTATGAAGAGAAAATTTCAGATGAATTTGCATTAGAGGTTAAAAGATCAATTGAATCTGAGTGGTTTTCTCGTTATAATGGAAATCAAAAGTGTAAATTTTACACTCAGAAAGAGCAGTTTGCACAAAGAAGAATGTATGCAAAAGGACTTCAATCTATGTCTAAGTATAAAAAACAACTTGGATTAGATGGAGATTTATCCTTTTTAAGTTTATCTACGGAACCAATTACAATTATTCCTAAACTTGTAGATGTTGTTTGTAATGGATTTGCAAATAGAGATGCTACAATTAAAGCTTATGGAATTGATGATGTATCACAAGAGAATAGAGTTTCTTATAGAAAAACTATTGAGACAGATATGTTATCAAAAGAACTATTAGTAAAAGCAAAAAAAGAGCTTGGAATAGATGCTTCATCTATGCCAATAGACCAACTTCCAGAAAACACACAAGAGTTAGATATACATATGCAGATGGATTACAAGCCATCTATTGAAATGTCCCAAGAATTAGCTATTGAAACTATTTTTGGAGAAAACAAATACACAGATAAAGTTGAGTCTAAAGTTTTAAAGGATTTAACTATTTGTGGAGCAGCTTGGGTGAAGAATAGATTTGTAAAAGATAGAGGAATTTTAGTAGAATGGGTTGATGTAGAAAACAAAATCCAATCATATACTGAAGATCCTTTTTATTCAGATTGTTTTTATCATGCAGAATTTAAACCTACATTAATTTCAGATGTTAGAGTAGAATATCCTTGGATAAATAATGAACCTGAATTATTAAAACAACTAGAGTTCTCAGGTAAAAATTGGACAAGCTATCATGATTTACAAAATGATGAAAAGTTAAAAGGAACAACAAGCTTATTATACGTTACTTATAAAACTACTAGAGAATTAGGTAGCAAAATAAAAGAAAAGCAAACAGGAGCAAGAAAAGTAACTCCTACCAACTACACAAAAGGACAAGCCAAAAGAAAAGATTATAAAATAGTTTCGGCAGGAGTTGAAGAAGTACTATTTGAAGGAGTTTTTGTACTTGGTACAGATATAATCTTGAAATGGGAAGTTGCTGAGTCTATGAGTAGACCAAAATCAAATAAGCAATTAGTTATCGAACAGTTTGTTGGAGTAGCACCAAACAGAGAAAAAGGATATATTGATTCCCTTGTTGCTCGTATGATTCCTATTGAAGATAAGTTAAACATTATTGAATTAAAAGCAGACCAAATAATCAGGAAAATAACTCCTGATGGTTACAGAATTGATGTAGGTGCATTAGCTGACTTAGATTTAGGTGATGGTAAAGCATTAACACCTTTAGAACATTTAGATATGTTATTGCAAACAGGTTCGGTTTTCACGAACAGTTTAACTTCTGGTGGTGAATTTAATTATGGTAAAGATCCAATAACTGAATTACGAACAGGAGATTCATTAAACAAACTACAATCATTAACAAACCAAAGAGAAGTTTACTTAAATTTAATTCGTGATGTAATTGGATTAAACAAAGCTTCTGATGCAAGTACACCTGATAAAGATTCATTAGTAGGACTTCAAAAACTTGCTGCATTAAATTCAAATACTGCAACAAGACACATCTTAGATGCAAATAATATAATTAAAAAAGATACTGCACAAGCTATAACTTATAGAATACAAGATGTTCTTAAATTCTCTGATTTAAAAGATGATTTAGTTAGAAAAATTGGTGCAACTTCTGTATTAGATTTAGAATATGTAAAAGAATTACACCTATACGACTTTGCAATTTTCCTTGAAGTTTCTCCGGATGATGAAGAAAAAGCTAAATTAGAAGCTGATTTAACAAAAGAAATCGACAAAGGAGTTATTGGTACTGAGGATAAATATAGAATTATTGGTATCAAAAATTTAAAACTTGCTACATCTGTACTTTCTATTATAAAAAGAAAACGTGCAAAAGAGCAAGAGGAAGTTAAAATGCGTGAGATACAAGCACAAACTCAGGGTAATATTCAATCAGCACAAGCATCCGAACAAGCAAAACAACAAACTGCACAATTGGAAGCAATGGTTAAGACTGAATTACAAAAAATGATTGACTCAGGAGCAATTTCAAAAGAACAAGCAAGAGGTGAACAAGACAGATTAACTGAGGAGTTAAAAGCAAATAAGAAAATAGAATTACAATACATTATCAATAGCGGACAATCACAAAAAATACAAGACCAAGAGGATGCTAAAAAGGAAAGATTGCTAAAACAAGCATCAATGGACTCTGAAAAAATTGACCAACGTGCTAACAATAAGCAACCTATTGACTTTGAAGAAAGAGAAAAATCAACAAATGTATTTGAAATGTAAAAATTTTAACTATTTTTGTACTAATAAATACTATTTTAATTTAATCTAAATAAGAATGCCAACAGATAACCAAAACCAAAACGCTGATAATCCAGATGTAGTAGTTGAAGAAACTACACCTCAGTTTACAGTTAGAGTTGCAGATGATATTGAAACACCACAAGTTGTTGTTGAAACTCCTGCAGTTGAAGAGGAAGTAATTACGGAAGATACAGTAGTTGAAGAAACTCCTGAAGTAATTGAAACACCTCAAACAAGTATTTCAGAAGAAAGTGTTTTAAGTTTCTTGAAAGAAAAAGGTATTGATGCAGAAAATCTTGAAGCATTGAAACCAAAAGAAGCGAAAAAATTAACTCCTGAAGTAGAAAAGTTCTTAGAGTTCTCAGAAAAGACAGGTAACAAAAATTACAATGACTTCTTAGCTACTCAAAAAGAATGGGATAAAGAAGACCCAACAAACGTTCTTAAAGAAATGTTGAGAATTGAAAACCCAACATTAGATACAAAACAGATTGATCATCTTTTTAACAAAAACTATTCTTATGATGCTGATTTAGCAGATGAAGATGAAGTGATGGATAAAGATATTAATAAACAACAACATCTACAAAAAGCATTCAAAATGCTTGAAGATAGAAAGTCTGAATATATGGTTCACAGAGGTTCTGATGAATTAATTCCAGATGACTACAAACAAGCAAAAGCTTTAGTAGATAAGTTAAGTTCTGACCAAGTTGAAAATGCAAGAGTTTCAGAAGAAGTTAGAAATAATTTCTTAAAAATTACAAATGACACGTTGAACGATAATTTTGAAGGTTTCAAAGTTAAAATCGGAGACAAGGATTTCGTAATCAAACCTGATAATATTGCAGAAGTAAGAAATGTTCAGTCGGATATAGGAAATATCCAAAAAAAGTTCTTTGATGACAATAACACACTTATAGACCCGGTAGGGTATCATAAATCTCTTTATGCTGCTAATAACCCTGATAAATTTGCCGAACATTATTTTAATTTAGGTAAAGCAGAACAAGCAGAAGAACAAGAGAGAATATCTAAGAACATTCCTGGAAATGGAATGAGACAAGTTGATACTTCAAAAGGTGGACCAGGTATTACTGTTAAAGTTGTTGAAGGATAGTAAACAAACCTAAAAACAAAAACAATTATGGCTTTAGCTGCAGTTCCAGGAGTTATTTTTACTCCTTCACCAACAAAAACACCTACCCCAACAAATTACTTGGGTAGTGATGACTTTGATTTTTTAAATCAATACTTACCTGAAACTTACAACAAAATCACAAACAGATTTGGTTCGCAAGATATTACAGGAATGTTAGAATTAATGGGTAAAGAAATGCCTTTCCAATCTGACAATATTAAATGGACTGAGGAAGGTCGTTTGACTCAACTTGGTACAGGAGTTACAAGAGCAGTAAATGTATTTACATTAGCAGATCACACATTTAGAGTAAACGAAACTATTGTTGTTCACAATGCTGATGGTTCAGTAGAAAGACAAGGTTTAATTACTGAAACTACTTCTACAACTTTTACTGTTCTTTGTGGACATGCATCTGGTTGGACTGCAGTAGGAACAACTGATTTAAAAGTTTATGCAGACTCTAATGAGTTTAAGAAAAAAACAGATGGAATGTCTCAATCTTTAAACTCTCAAGTAGAACACTTTGAGCAAACTCCAACAATCGTTAAAGAAATGATTGATGAATCAGGTTCAAACTTAGCTCAAATTACTTGGTTAGAAGTTGGAGATGGTAATGGTGGTACAGGATTCGTATGGTACTATAAAAACTATAATGATACTGAGAAACGTTTCAAAAATGCAATCGAGAATAAATTGATTCGTGGTAAAAGATGGGCAGGAGATTTAGCTGCTGCAGGTTATGGTGGTACTAAAGGATTGTTTGATTACGCTGCAGGTGGTAACTTGTTTGCAGGTCCAGCAACAGATTTAGATGATTTCGATTCTATCATTGACCGTTTAAATGCACAAGGTATGATTGCAGACAACTATATCTATGGTACATCAGCACAAAACCTTGCAATTGATGACATGTTAAAAGACCAAGTTCAATCTTCAATGGGTTGGGGTATGTTTGATAACGATGAAAAAATGGCATTAAATTTAGGATTCTCTAGTTTTAAAAGAGGTGGTTTTGAATTTGGATATTCTCGTTGGAGATATTTAGATAACCCAACTACTGAGGGATCTAATATTGGAGCATCTAAAGTTCACGCAGTTTTAATTCCTTCTGGAAGTAAAAATGTTTATGATGTTATCAAAGGAGAATCAGCAGCTCAACCAATGCTTCACGTTAGATATAGAGCAAATGCTAAAACTAACAGAAAGTATAAAATGTCAATCAGAAGTTTTGAAGATGGTACTTCAGGAGGTAATGATAGTATTACTAATGACTTTATCACAGAAAGAGCATTAGTGGTATTAGGAGCAAATAATCTTATTCAATTTAAAGGATAGTAGCCTTTAAAATATTTTAATTAAACACCTCTATATGAGGTGTTTTTTTATATCTTTGAATTATTATTTATATTAAGTCTAATTAAATTTATTAAAAAATGGCAAAACAAGATGCAAAACCTCAAGTAGAAAAGCTTGAATTAAAAGAATTGGACAACAACGAAACTATTGTTCAAGAATTAGAGACTCCGAAAACACCTGTTCAGGAAACTCCGAAAGTGGATATGATTCCATTGGACCAAGTAAACGATTTAATCGAAAAAAGGATTCAGGAAGCATTATCAAAACAAAAGACACAAGTTGAAGTAGAGACTCCAAAAACTCAACCAAGACCTTCTCAAGACTATTCAGAAAAAAACATCAACACAGATGAAATACCTGGATTAGAAAACTTTGAATACAAAGACAGAATGTACATTACAGTTGATGGAACAAAGAGTCCTACATTTGAGATTAGAAGCAGACATAAGAAATTAAGTCCTTTACAGTTCACTAATCCAAACACAAAAATTGTTCATACATTAAGATATGGTTCAAACCACCCTTCTTTTTTTGTGGACCAACAAAAAGGTGCTGATGTTCTTACTACACATATTCTTATGAAAGATGGGATTTTACGTGTACCAAAAGAAAACACAACACTTCAAAGATTTTTACAAATTCACCCTGATAAGGATAAAATTTGGAAAGAATTGGATCACGCATTAGAAAGTAAAAAAATTGTTGACCAAGAAGAAATTCTATACCAAGCTCAGAAACTTTCAAGAGAAATTGGGGCATTGGAATTAACTGCTGCTGCAAGAATTTTTTGCGTAGGATTTAGTGAAGATTGGGATAGTTATACTCTTAAAAGCGAAGTTTATGCTGAGGTTAAGAGAAGACCAGAAGTTTTCATTAAAATAGCTACTGATAAATCTTTAAAAGCTAAAGGTATTATCAAAACTGCATTATCAAGAGGATTCATTGCATATAGAAACTACAAGTTCTATGATGGAAACAATGAAGAAATTTTTGCAGTAGGAAGAAATGAAAATGAGTTGGATGCTATGATTAACTACATGGATTCAACAGATGGAAAAGCTCTTTATGAATATTTAGAGAACGCAGTAAACTAGAGTTTCACTACAATTATAAATCAAAAAACCACCTTATTACAGGTGGTTTTTTTTATGGAAGAATTTAAAATACTAAAACGATAAAAGTAAATTAACAAACGAATGACACAAATGTAACAAATTAAGTTTAAACACAATACATAAACTAAATTTTTTTATCTTTGTTAATAAATTATTAGACCATGATAAGTATAAATACTGTAAGAAACATTGTTTTACAACTATTAAACAAGAATAATAGAGGGTATATTACTCCTGAAGAGTTTAATAATTTCTGTAAAATGGCTCAAATCTCTGTTTTTGAAGAGTTATTTGATGACTACAATAAGAACATTAACAAGCAAAATAGAAGACTTACTAATTCTGAATACGCTAATATTCCAAAAAATATCAGAGAAATGATTGATGTTTTTGCTGAATACTCAACTACTACAAACTTCACATATAATGACTTAACAAATGTATGGGAGTTTTCTGGAACAGACCTTTACAGAACAGAAAATATATCTTTAGTTACAATTGCTAATAAAGTAAAAAAAGATGTAGAGGAAGTATCTAAAAGCGAGGTAAACAACTTAGTTAACTCAAATATGATTGCTCCAACAACAACTTACCCTGCTTATGTTAAGATAGGTCAAGTTTATAGATTGTTTCCAACTGTAGATTTAGATGATTATTATTTAGAATTATTCTATATAAGAACACCAAAAGACCCAAAATGGACTTATGTAAATGTTCAAGGTAATCCAATTTACAATCCATCAGCAGCAGACAAACAAGATATTGAACTACATGAATCTCTTTTAAATAGATTAGTTGTAAAGATTTTATTATATTGTGGAATATCAATACGTGAGGACCAAGTTATCCAAATTGCAAATAATGAGGATATGAAAAACGAACAAAAGAAAAACCAATAAACAATGGCATCACAGAACCCACAAGAATATTACGAAAATTTAGAGAATCATGGTGATTTCCAATATGAAACTTTAGAAAATCTTGTAAACAATTACATGCAAAACTTCACAGGAGACAATTCTATTTTAGGAGTTATTCCAAGAAGACAAGTTTTGTTTTGGATGAAAAAAGGTATTCAAAATTTTACTTTTGATGCTTTAAAAGAAGTGAAAGCAGTAGAGCTTGAACTAGGAGAAGATTTAAGTGTTATTATGCCACCTGATTACGTTCAATATGTTAGAATATCTTGGTTAGATACTAATACAGGTTATTTTAGACCGATGGCAGAAAACAGAAGAATGGCTATTTCAACTGCTTACTTACAAGACCATGAAGCGAACATTTTATTTGATAATGAAGGAGAAATTTTAGAAGGAACTTCAGCTTCGGAATTAATACACAGTCAAAAATCATATTCAATAAGTCCAGATTGTGGTTGTTCAGGTCAGAATTGGTCAATCGATCCATCTAAAAATTACAATGGAGAATTTAATATTGATAAGAGAGCAGGTAAAATTAGATTTAGTTCTCAAAATGCAACAAAAATAATTACATTAGAGTACATATCTGATGGTTTAGAATATTCTAATGAAAGCGATATTAAAGTACATAAGTTCGCAGAAATGGCTTTATACGCTTGGACAAGTTGGAATTTATTCAATAACAAAATAGGAGTAAACGAATACGACAGAAGATCAAAAAAGAAAGATTACGATACTGCTTTTAGAAATTGTAAACTAAAATTAATGAATCTTAGAATTTCAGAGGTAACACAACTTTTAAAAGGTAGAGACAGATGGGTAAGATAAAAAATCTACTAACAAGTGGAATTGTAAATAAAGATGTCGATGAAAGATTAGTGCCATCAAATATGATGATAGATGCTGAGAACTTCATTGTTACATCTACTGATGGTTCAAATGCAGGAGTTGGTAAAAATGTACAAGGAAACGTAAAAAAAACAGATTACAATTTTACCGGTGCCAAAACAATTGGTTCTGGAACAAATCCATCAAAGGAAAACGTTTACAATTTAATCAAGGGAACAGATTTTGATTATGTTGTTGAATATAATGTAGAAAGTGATACTTCTGAAATAGTTTTACAATCTACAACAGGTGGAGTTTTAAACTTTAAAGAAGGAGAAAGAATACTAAATGTAGATATTATTTCAAGTGGTGAAGAGGAAGGTGATTTAATTGCATTTTCAGGAGATAGTAATCCCCCAAGAATAGTTAATATAGCTACAGCCAAAACCTTTGCTATTGATGGATTTACAGATGACCAAATTTCAGTAATGAAACCTGCACCATTTTTTGCACCTACAATAGTTCCTGCAACTGTTGGTGATAATAATGCAGTATTTTTAGAAGAGAGATTTGTTTGTTTTGGTTACAGATGGAGATACAAAGGTGGATATTACTCAGCTATTTCAACTTGGTCGGAATACAATTTTACTCCTGATAATTTTAACGTAGATTTTGATACGTTTGAGAATTTAGGAATGATAAACAAGTTCAATGCAGTTAGAATATTTTTTAACACAGGACTTATTGATGTAGAATCTATTGAATTATTATTCAAAGAAAGTAATTCTGAGAATGTATATGTAATAGATAAGTTTAATAAAGAAGAGTTAAATTATGGTGATAATGAAACTAAAAACTTCTTATTCTCAACTAATAAAATTTACACAATATTATCTTCTGAACAATATTTTAGAAATTATGATGCGGTTCCATTAAGAACAGTTGCTCAAACTTTAATTGGAAATAGATTAGCTTATGCAAACTATTATGAGCAAATGGATTTAATTGATGTAGAAGGAAACCCAATAAACCTAAACTTCACAGTTGATTATGTTTCAGAACCAATAGGAGAAAAAACTTTAAACAATAATTTTTCTACAACAGAATATGTTTCTGATGCAGGAACAGTAGATATATTAGAATCAACACTAAATATAGATTTTACAGGAACTATATTTAAAGAATCAGCAATTATAAGCATTCAGTTTTTTATTGAATCTGGAGGAGTAGTTGGAAGAGACCCTGAAAAAACAACATTCAATGAAACTTTTAACTATGTGTTAGAAAGTGATTTTATTGATTTAGCAGATTTTTATACTAACTCTAACTTCAAGGATAATTTAGAAACTGATTTATCATTGTTGTTTGAAACAAGTACTTTAACACTTCCTGATGATGGTACATTACACGAATTTATAGAATTTGAGGTAACTAATCCAAACTCAAATACTCTTGCAATTAAACTACCTGCATTTGTATTTTTAATTGACAATGGAGTTGACCCATCAAGTTATGTAGCAGAATACTATTCTAACCAAATAGTAAAATCATTTTACTCAGTAAGTGGTTCAAAAAGCTCTATGCATTCTAATAGAGAATATGAAGGCTGTATGATTTACTTGGACAGTAAAGGAAGAAAAACAACAGCATTGGTAAGCAAAACTAATTCTGTTTATATTCCAATTTCTGAAAGTGTAAATAAAAACAGACTTGTTATTGATGTTAATAGCAATCCACCTGCAGATGCAACACATTATAAATTTGGGATAAAACAGATAAACAAACTTTATGAAACTATTTATGCAAGTATTTTTTATGAAGATGGAGTTTATAGGTGGGTAAAACTTGAAGGAAGTAATAAAAACAAAGTTACTGAAGGAGATGTTTTAATTGTAAAATCAGATAGAAATGGGCCATTAACTAATGTTATTAAAATAAAAGTTTTAGAGGTAACACTTAAAGAAAAAGATTTTATTGAAAACAATAAAGATATTACGGGGAATTTAATAACAGAACAATCAGGATTTTACATGAAATTTAAACCTGTAGGTATCAATATAAATTATCAAACAAATGAGTTTATTCAATCTCCATATACAGAAGGTAAAGTATATGTTGATAGACCATTTGTATATATAGATTTATTTTCAATTGAAGACACTTCTAATCCAGGAACTTATATACCTTATGGATTAACTCCAGGAGATGTTGTAACTATAAGAATGGATTCTTATAGAAAAGGTCGTTCAGATGCTTTTTATCAAGATAGTTTTAATGTAAATGGTATTTATGCAAACTTTAAAGAATGGTTTGATACAGAAATGTCATCTGTAGTATTTGAATCAAATACAGGAGAAAATTACAATGTAGAAATAGTAGAAGGTACAGCAGTTCGTATTGATGTAGGAGATGTAGTTGATTATAACTTTACACCTTCAAATAATGGTAGATTTTACTTTAAGTTTGAAGGTGTTCACCCTGGTAATGGAACACAACAAAGAGGTTTTGCAGATGGTACAGTTTCAGTAAGAGATGTAACAGGAATAATCATTTTTGAAAAAGAAACAGAAGATGTAATTAATACAAGTTATTTTGAAACTCCTGAAACATATAGAATAATCGACAACCAACATGAGTTTGTACAACATACTTTATCAAGAACTTTTAATTGTTTTTGTTTTGGAAATGGTGCCGAATCATATCAAATAAAAGATAATTTCAATGCTAAGTTTTTGAACATTGATTTTAAGCCAACATTAGTAAGTGAGGATATTTATAAGAAAATAAATAGATTTGCAGACATAACTTATTCTGGGGTATTCAATAGTAATTCAGGAGTAAATAGGCTAAATGAGTTCAATTTATCACTTGCAAATTATAAAGATGATATTGAGAAGTCTTATGGTCCAATTTACAAGATAAAAGGACAAGATACAAATTTAGAAGTTTATCAAGAAGATAAACCTAGTATTGTTTTTTATGGAAAAGACTTACTATATAATGCAGATGGCACAAGCAATTTATCAAGAATTGAAGATGTATTAGGTCAACAAAAAACAGATGGTGGAGAATTTGGTATTTCATATCACCCATTATCTTATGATGACTTTGCTTTTAATTCATACTTTACTGATGTAAAAAGAGGAGTGGTTTTAAAAAGAAATTTTAACAATGGACTTTTCGAGATTTCAAGTCAAGGAATGAGAAGTTATTTCAAAAAACTATTCAGAAATAATAAAATAAATCACATTAAAGGAGCTTACGATCAGTTTAGAGATTTCTATTTACTAAACATTCAGTACAATGATACAGAGTATGTAACATGGGTTTATTCAGATAAAGACAATGGTTGGTTAGGTAGATTAACAATGAATCCAGAAGACATGATAAAAATCAATAATGATTTTGTCGCATTTAAAAACGGAGAAGTTTATTTATGTAATCAGGATAGTATTTATAACACTTTCTTTGGAGAAGAAAATGATAGTATATTTAGTTTTAACTTTAGCCAAGAACCAAGTTTAAGAAAGAATTTCAGAAACATTAGTATTGAAGGTACAGATGCATGGGAAGTTACGTTAGAAACAGAACAAGACCAAGGATATATTAGAAAAGAAGACTTTGAAAACAAAGAAGGAGTTTATTACGGATATGTAAGAAACTCAAATGATACAATTGATACTTCAAAATTAAGTTGTCAAGGAGTTGGAATAGCTACTATTAATGGTTTAGTTTTAAGTTTTAATAACCCAATAGAAAGTGTTATTTCAATAGGGGATGAAGTTAGAAATATTAATCTTGAAGTTGTTGGAACTATACAGTCAAAAACTGATAATACTCTTGGGTTAAATACAGTAAATAATTTAGCAACAGGAGACTTTGTATTGGTAACAAAACCACAAAGTATTGAAAATCAAATAATGTTAGGATATTATATGAAAGTAACAATGAGATTAAGAAAAAATACTTATACAGAAGTTTATTCAATTAATTCAGAAGTAAACCAAAGTTCAGAATAGAATTTTCATTATATTTGTCTTATGAATTTTACAGTAAAAAAACATAGTACGGAAGAAGTTTATGATATTATGTGTTCCTTTTGGGATATGCATAAATTTCCAAGAGTAGATTTATCGTATCTACCTGTAAACACATTCATTGTCTATTCAGAGGAAATTCCTTTGTATTCAATGTGTTTTTACTTTACAGATGCGAAAGGTTTAGCTTGGATAGCATGGCAAATTTCAAATAAAAATGTTACATTTAAGAAAAGAGATGGAGCATTAGCAGTACTTTTAAATCATATAAAAAACTATGCTAAGAAAAAAGGGGTAGGATTTCTTATGACAACCTCAAATACTGAAGCAGTAGTAACCGTTCTTAAAAATTCAGATTTTATTGAAGGTGATTTGAATGTCAACCAATATTTTTGCAAATTATAATATTAATCCTTTTTGTTTAAAAAATAATAATCTAGCGTTATATCCTTCTTCTTTTGTTTTAAAGTATCCTAAATTATATGTTTTTCCATTAAAAGAAGCTCTGGCATAAAAAACTTGACCTTTTTTGTAAACACATTTATATATATCTATTGACTTTTTATTTCTTACAGATAGAAAATCTTTGCCTAACAAATATAATTCAATAGATTTTTTTCTTGCAAATATAGCATCTTCTTTATTATCAAATACCCCTATGTTATATGCTTTATTATCAAAAAAAACACTTGCTCCAAACTTTCCGTTTTTAGACAAATACAACCCTAATTCACCTGTTTTATTAAAAATATTTTTAGAATCATTTTCTCTATGAGAAATTATTTGTAAATTACATAATCTATTATCAGTTTTTATATTATTTATATGGTCAACTATTTTGTTGTGTCCATTGGGAATATGATTTAAGAAAACATTTGCAATCAAAACATGTATAGCATTAGGTTTTTTATTGTTACAAACACAAAGACAAATGTATCTATATGTTTTAAAAAAAGAACCCTTTAGTATTTTTGTTTTTTTTCTGCAACTTTTTACTCTTCCTAAATCACTTACTTGATATAATCCTTCATATTCTGGAATATCTTTCCAAATTTCTTCACAAACTTGACCTTCATCATTTGTGTAAATTATATTTTCTAAACTTAAGTTTTTGTAGTATTCCATGATGTTTTAATATAAAAAGAAAATCCAAATAGAGCTACTACACATCTATTTGGACTTCTCGTTTAGGGTGTTTCACCTATTTATCTTAAACGCAAGTAGTAGATTGCGAGACAAATATATAAATATTAATTCAATTTAATTAAAAAAAATCATTATTTTTGTTTAATAATTTATAAATTATAATTATGGCATCAGCAGGAGCAGGAGCATTAGGAGCAGGTGTTGGATTGTACCAGACAATTCAAGGATCCAAACAAGCTAAAGAAGCAAGACAAGCATTGGAAGATTACCAAAGACAAGAACTCGTGAATACAGGTGAAGGTCTTCAAGTATCTACAATGGGTGCGGATTTACAAAGAGAGGAGCAACAAAGAATGGCTGCTACTCAAACTAATGCTTTACAAGAAGGAGGAACAAGAGCAATTGTAGGTGGTGCAGGTAGAGTTGAAGCAGGAAACCAAAGAGTAAACAGACAAATTGGTGCTGATTTAGATATGCAACAAAAACAGATTGAACAATATACTGCTCAAGAAGGTGTTAGACTTCAAGGAATGACTGAGCAAAGGCAAAATATGGATATTAATGCATTAAGTTCTCAATACAATACAGGGCAACAAAATATGATGTCAGGATTAGGGAATATTATTGCAGGAACAGGACAAGCAGCAGTTGGAGCTATGGGTAAAAACACTACAGCTACACCAGTTACACTAAATACTACTCAAAACGCAGATGGAACTTTTAGCTATAAAGGACCTACAAGTTCTACAATGATAGATAATAATAACTACTTAGGATAATCATGGCAATAGGTAAAACAGGAAGTTTCGCAACCACACAAGCACCAACGGACAACATACTACAATCAATGCAGTATGTTGACCAACTTGATTATAGAGCAAAGCAAGACCAAGCTAAAGCGGATGCAGCAAAAGAAGCAGCAAAATCAAAACAAGACGAAGAATTTAATAAAGATTTAGAGAAAGCAAGAGCAGTAACCACAGGAAATAGAGGTTACGATGCTCCTGTAATAGATGCTGTAAGGTCATTAGCTGAGAAAATGGCTAATGACTATAGGGATTTAAGTTCAGGAAAACTATCAACTGCAGAATATAATATTAAAAAAAATAATTTACTTTCTCAAGTTGATTTATTAAAACAAAAAAGTGAGGGAATAATTAAAAATTACGAAATTTATAATGAAATGCTTAAAGCAGGTAAGCTTGAAGATGGTTGGGATGAAGGAGTTTTATCTTTAGGGAAATCTGTTGATAATGGACATGTAACATCTGAAGTTGATGAAAATGGTAATACAACAATGATTGCATGGGAAGTTGATGAAAACAACCAACCAATAAGAATTATAGAAAAAACTCCATTAGCTGAGTTTGGTAATTCAAAATTAACTCCTGTAACAAAAATTGAATTTCAAAAAGATATTGAACAATTTAAGAAAAATAATGAATTAGGACTTCAAGAGTCTTTAGGTTATAATACCAAAACAGGTATTAAAGAATTAAAAAAAGGTTCTAATATTGATAGAAATATTATTGCATTTTCAAAAGCAAAAGTTAAAGACCCTAACTTCTTAAAAGTAGCATATAGAAATGCTACAGGAGAAACCATATATGATGCTGAAGAAATAAGTAAAGACCCTGAAAAAGTAAAAAAAGCAGAAGATTGGGCATATAATCAACTTTTCGATTCTTACTCAAAAGAAGTAACTAAAGATGAAGCAGCTAGTAGAGCTAGACTGCAAGAAGAAAAAAGAAAGAACAAAGAAGAAGAAAAAGATAAAAAAGCTTCTTTTGGACAAGTAGAAGTTCCATCTTCTATAACAAGTGCAGGTTATCAATCAAAAGAAGGATATAAAGCTGTTTCTGTTAGAAATGGAAGACCTTTTAATATATTAGCAGGACAAACATTTGCTACTGTAAATTCATATACTGTTACTACAGATGGAACAGGTAAAGAAAGAATAGTTGCTGAGATAGTTTATCCAGATATTAAAACATCATCATTAACTCCTCAAGAACAAAATATTTTTGATAAACTTGAAAAAAACCCTGAATCACTTACAGAATCAGAAAAATTAGTTGTGTCGAGAGTTACAACAGGAGCAGTTAATAAGACAAAAATTGTTACATTAGATGAAGCTGATTCAGATAAACTTGCAGGTCAAATTGGATTAAATAATCCAAAAGAAGTTAGAGATGCAGCTAAATATAAAGATGTAAACGAAAAGTCTGAAAGAGAAAAATGGGATGATGCATACAATAAAGGACCAAAAAAAGGAACTACAAAAACAGAAGCAGAAAACTTAGGTATTTAAAACAATATGGAAGAAAATAAAAACATAGAAGATCCAAAATACGTTAAAAACGTATATAATGCTTTAAAAAGTAAAGTGGATGGTTTTAATAAAACTGAACAAGAGTTTAATGAATCTTTAAAAGATGAAGCTTATGTTATGAATGTTCATAATGCTTTATCAAAAAAGATTAATGGATTTAATAAAACAAGTGATGAGTTTAAAACACTTATGATGCCATTAAAAAAAAAAGATGGTACGAAAACTCCATCAACATCTACTACAAAAACTCCAAATACGGGTTCGGTACCAACAAATGGTTCTTTGGATTCCAAACAACAAAATAAACAATCTGCATTTTCAACAAAAAAAGTAGGTTTACCAGATGCTAGTGGAAAATTAGTAAATCCAATATCAGTAAATGAAAAAACACCTTATGAAAATGAAAATTTAAGAATTGCAAATAAAGCTTATGATTATGCATTATCTAAATTAGATAAAAAAACTTCTGAAGATAGGCTTTCAAGCGAATTAAATCAATATGAATTTTCTGATGGATTAAAAGAAGGAGCTAAAAGTCTTTTTAATTCTATTATTGGTGATCCTTTAACAAAAATAAACGAAAAACTTGGTGGTAATAAGGATTTTAAAATTGGTGAATACAAACCGCTTCAGAAAGAATTAATTTTAGCTGAAAAAGAAATAAGAAAAGAAAAACCAGGAGTTAAGAATATTAGTTCGGTAGAAATTAAAGATAGAGCTGAAAAAATATTTATTGAGAATGACTTACAGACTCAAATGAATCAACTAATAGATGAATCATTACCTTATGGATATGACAGAGAAGGTGTTTTTAAGGAATTAAAGTTAAAAGAAATAAACAGCAATGATTTTTTAAGACAAAAAATTATAGGAGCTGAAGTTCATAAAAAACAAATTGAACAGTTTACTGATTTTGAAAAGACTATTAATAAAGAAAATCCAACTGAACAAGATGTTTTACAATATAATAGTTTGTTTGAAAAAGCTTCAATAGCTGTAAAAAGTTTAAAACATTTAGAAGAAAACTTTGATAATATTTTAAAAGAAGCAAAAACAGATGGAGAAAAATTAGAACTTTTCAAATATAACTACAATGATTTTGAAAAATTTTCAAGTAATTTATACACAACATCATTAGGTATTATAGGCGGGGCATCAAAATTAGCAGGAGATACAATTAAATACGTATCGCCAGAAGCTAACAAAAATACACCAACTAAAGTTATTGGAAATGCTTTGTCTGGACTAGGTGATGAAATGATGAAAGATGCGAATGCGTTATCAAATCAATTCTACAACTACAAAGCATCAAGTTTAAATAGTTTTTCTGATTTAGGTTCATTTGCAGGGCAATTAATTTCTCAACAATTACCTATTCTTGGAACTATTTACTTAGGTGGTAATTTTGGTGTTGGAGCAGTTTCAATGTCTTCAGGTGGTCAAAAAATTCAAGGATTAGAAGAACAAGAAAAATCATCTTTTGGAGCAATAAATTATTCTGATGGAAAGAAACTTGCTGCCGGATGGCTTTATGCGGGTGCTGAATTTTTTCCTGAAAAAATAGGTACTACAAGAATTTTTAAAGATTTAGAAAGAACTGTAGCTTCTGCTTCAAGTGCTTCAAGAAAACTTTTTAATCAAGGATTAATTAAGAGTACTCCTAAAGCAATAAGGAAAACTGCATTTAATATAGGTTTAGAAGGTGGAACAGAATACATAACTACTGAAGGTCAAATAACTATTGACCAAGAACTTTTAGGTATCATAAAAACTGATTACGAGAAAAAAGAATTAAGAAAAGAAAGCACAATTGCAGGTGGTTTTATGGGTGGAGCAATGTCTATTGGTGGTGGTGCAATGGCATTAATAGTATCTCAGTCAAAACTATACTCAGATAATAATGATATTAGAGAAGTTCAATCTTTGTTGAAAAACATAGACAAAATACAACAAGAAATTGAAAACAATAGTCTTTTAACAGATGAAGAAAAAACATCTTTGTATAAAGAGATGAATGAAATTAACAATAAAGCTTTTGATATTGTTGCTAAAAATGCAAACAAAGGTGTTGATTTAAGTTTTCAAGACAAATCATTATTAGTTGATTTTAATTCAAAACAAATAGATTTAAAAGAAAAATACAAAGAAATAGTAAATTCAAATTTCTCAAAAGAAATAAAAGATTCTAAAATAAAAGAAATAGAATCTGAATTTAATACATTGGAAAAAAACAGAGTAAAAGTTTTAAATGGAGAATATACTGTATTAGATTCAATGTCTGATAGTGAATCTTTAAAATACAAATATAAGGCAGCAAAAGAGCTTTTAGCAGACGCAAAATCAAAAGGCTTAACTGACACTAAAATAAAATTTACTGAAGAGCAAATCAACAAAAAAGCTATTGAAATTTACAATAATTCAAAGATAAACTTAAATGCTAAAAAGGGAGATGAATTATATACTAATGAAATTAAAACAAAAGTAGATGATGTACAAGAAAACGCAGTTACCAAAGAAGAACAAAGTCCACAATCACAAACCGAAATCAAAGAAACAGAGCAAGAAGTATTAGATGTTGATGAAGAAACTGAAACAACTACAACTATTTCGGAAGCTTTAAATGATAATAAAGACATTTATGTTTATAATGGAGAAAAAGGTCAAGTAAATTTAAGTGGTGAAATAGTTGTGTTTGAAACAAATGATAAGATAATTGATTTAGGTAATATTAATGATTTATCAGAAGCTACATTAGAAGAGTTTGGAATAACAAAAGAACAAGAGTTAGACATTGTTTTAAATGAAGACAACAGTATAGAATTTAACGGTAAAAAGTATGTAAATAATTATAGTAATCCTGAATCAGCTTTCAGTAAAGACAAAGATGGTAATTATACTGTTAGTTTAGAAACTGAAAATGGTCAAAAAAGAACTTTTAGAGGTCAACAAGCTGACCAAATAGTTTATCAAACAAAACTTAAAAACTTTGAACAAAATGCAACAGAACAACAAATCGAAGAAGCAAGTAGACTTGCAGACGAAATTATCGAATCTGAAAAAGAAATTAGAGAGTCTTCCCCTAAACGAAAGGGTAAAAGTGTTAGAAAAGGTAAACGAACTACTTTAAAAAAGACATCATCAAATAACGGTAAAATAACTGATGTAGAGTATAGTGATTTTATTGATAAAGGAATTGTTTCAGAAGAAAGGTTAAGTAGTATTGCTAATAAAGTTAAAAATCAAGAAAAACTTTCAGAAAAAGAAACAGCTATTTTTAACGACAAAACTTCTGAAATTAATGAAATACTAAAAAATGAAGCAACACCGGCAGAAAATAATGTTCCTGATGGAAACTCTGGGATTGGAGTTAAGCCATTGGGAGAGATGGGAGAAGCAGGGAAACAAGAAGGAGCAGTTGATAACCAAGAAGGTATTCAACCAACCGTTGAGTCCAAGCCAACTGAGGGAAAAGTTCAAGCAGTAAAAATTTCAGTTGGAAAATACGATTATACATTTGAAAATGGAACTTGGACCGCAAAAGATAAAGATGGAAACATTAAAGAAAAAAACAAATCTACTTATATCAATAAGAAAGGTAAAAAAGTAAAAAGGAAAGAAAAGTACATTCCAAACAAAGTTTATGAAGAATTTGCTAAAACAATTAACTTTACTGAAGGAGAAAAAGTAATTGATGACCCTTATGTTAATGGAGAAGAATATGTTTATGAAGTAGCTAAAAGGTCAAAAAATCCTGCTGAAATAGCGGGAGAAATTGCTTATGCAGAAACTCAAGATTTTAATGAAAAGAAGCACCCTTTACTTTTAGCAATAGCAAAAGTTATAGGAACAAAATCAGTAAACAGACAAAGTTTTATAGACGCTAGTGATATTAGTAATATTAATCAATCAATAGGACTACAATACTTTACTCCAAAAGAAAAAGGTAAAGGAAAAGGTATTGACCAAATAGCACAATATGTAGAGATTGAATTTTATGGTGATTACAATGCTAATGAACCAAGAGTTACAGAGGAAGATATTGTTAAGTTTATTTTAGATAATCCAGGAGGAACTGAAAAGTTTTTAAACGAAAATAAGAATGAAATTTTAGATTCTTTAAAAACTGCATTTACAGATGTAACCGGATTACCTGCAAACCAAAAATTTTTAGAACAAGCTATTGACCAACAAATTGAAAAACAAGAAAGAATAGCAGGTCAAGACATTTTATTTGCTTATAATCAAGAGCAACTGATAGAATTATCAAAAGAATTAGATGAATTTAAAAAACAAGAAAATGGAACAGAAACTACAACCAACAAGTCTGATGAAAAAATTAGCAATCCTAAAAATATTGCAGAAAGCCAACCAAAATCAGAAAGCGAAGAAGTTTCTGGAAAACAAGTTGAAGGAAACAAAAGAAGAACCGACCAAATAAATGATATACTAAATGATTTAGATAAGAGGTTAGAAGATTTTGGAAGAAACAACCTTGGTATTAATATAGCAGGAGTTGTTGCAAGAGGAGCTATAAAAGCAATGAAATTAGCCAACAATGGAGTTGCTACATTAGAAGATGTAGTAAAAGCAGGTATTGACTATATAAAATCAACAGATTGGTATCAGAATTTAGATGAATCTAAGCAAGATATGATTAATGAAAATACTTTATTGGACATTTTAGATAACACCATTAAAGAAAACGAAAAATCAAAAAAAGTAATTGCTGATTTAAGACAGAAAATAAAAGACAATAAATCAAACGCAAAACAAATCGTTGAGGATATTAAAAACTTCTTGGCAAATAATTCTATTGATGGAGTTCTTACACCTGCACAAGCAGATGCTTTAATTAGAAAATCAAATGATATTTTAGTAGCAACAGATACTTTAAAAGCATTTGATAAATTCATTGAATACTATGAAAAAGTAAAAACAAAAGCAGAGAACAAACTTAATGACAAAGCTAAAATAAAGGCTAAATATGAACAACAAAAGAAACAAGTTTTAGATTTAAAAGCTCAAGGAAAATCTTTAGCAGATATAATTTCAATACTTAATCAGTCAAGAGTAAAAGAGTTGTCTGAAAAAGAAACTCAAATTGTAGAAATGATTTTTAAAACTGCTGATGTAGCTAAAATGACTAATGCAGAAATAAAAACCTATGTTGATGAAATGTTTGCAGAATCAAGAAAAATCGTTTCTGATTCAAACAAGCCTTGGAAAAGAGTAAAAGAATCGTTTAAAGGATTAAGGGTTAAATTCCTTGATTCACAAGCAACTGCTAAGAAGATACTTAACAAGAGTAATTTATCTTTAGTAACAGATAGAATGATTGCTTTAAAAGGTGCTTCAGCAAAAGCAGAAATTGTTTTTGAACAAGCTAAAACAAAAATTTACTCTAAATTAAACACAGAGCAAAGGCAAAAACTTGATGAAATTATTTCATTAAGAAGAATAATTGCAATTGACAAAAATAGGGCAGAAAGAGGATTAACTCCTTTATTACACTCTAAATATGTTAATGGAGAAATGTCTCAAAGAAAACTAGAGACAATGGAGCAAGATATGGGTAAAGAAGAGTTTGATAATCTTAATGAAAGAGCTGATTTTTACTTTGATGAATTTAGAAATATTCTAAATGAAATGGAAGAAAATGGTTTAATTAGTAAGCAAACTAGAGACCAATTATTTGAAGTTGATTATCAACCAAGAAAGTTTTTACATCACTTAATGAATGGTTCCGAAGAAATTTCAGAGAATGCAAAAGCATGGCAGAAATCAACTTATGGATTATCAGGAGACCAAGTATTAAAACTAGACCAAGGTTCAGTTGAAGCAATGGTTTTAAATTCTGAATGGCTTTTAGCAACTGCAGTAAGTATGCGACAAAAAAGTATGTTTATGAATAAGTTAAATACAAAATTAGCAACTGAATTTAATAAAAAATCTACTGAAATAGAAGCATTAAGACAAAAACCAAATAAAACTAAAGCAGAAATAAAGCAGATAAAAGAATTTAAGAATTTATCAGAAACTTTTATACCAAATCCTATTATTGGAGTTACAAAATCAGGTAACCCAAAGTATAAATACAATACTGTAAAACCAGGATATAGAAATGCTTACTACTATGTTAATGGAGTGCAGCAGAAAATAATGATGAAAGAAGAAATTTACGAGCAATGGTTTGGGGAGAAAAAATTCATAAACAATCCAAAAGCAATTGAAAAATTAGCTAAATGGAGTGGTTCAAGACTTCTTAAAACAATGGCAACAGGTAGAAACCCATTATTCTTTATAACAAATACTCCTAGAGATTTTGTAAATACTTTAATTGTATCACCTGAGTATAGTAAATTCAAACTTTTAGCAGCAGGTCAATTGATTAAAGATTTATTAAAATCATTTGTAGCAATTAAGAACAAAAACGATTCATTTGAAAAGTATTTTGAATATGGTGGAGGAATGTCATTTTTAAGTTCTGAAGGAATGTTAACAGGTAAAAGTTTGACAAGAGAAATACTTGAAAACTCTAAAAATAAAACTGTAAAAACTATATTAGATGCCAATATAAAAGACAAGGCAGGAAAAGTATTAGATTGGCTTACATTACATGAACTTAATCAATATTCTGAACTTATTTTTAGAATTGCAATATTTGATAGAACAGTTAAAAATGAACTTGGTAAAATAAATGAAACTGATATAAACTCTCTTTCAAAAGAACAACAAGAAGATATTTATTTCAGAGCAGTTGCTTCAGCTAGAAGTGTAATGGATTTCAATCAAGGTGGTTACATCACTAAAGATATGGAATCAGTTATGCCTTACTTAAATGCTGCAACACAAGGTTCAAGAGTTTTAATGGATGCATTCGTTGAAAGACCAATAGAAACAACATCTAACATACTTCAATTAACTGCTATGGGAGTTACAGGAGCTATGGGTATGTCGATTGCTTTATCAGGACTAGGAAAAGATGATGATGACGAAAGAACATCAACTCAAATTTACTTAGAAAATCTTGAAATGGTTAGTCCATACGATAGAAGAAACTTTTTCATAATTTTTACAGGTAGAAAAGATGAAGATGGAAACCCAGAATATTTAAAATTTGCAAAAGCACAACAAATAACTCCATTTACACAAATAGCAGAACATCATACTGAAAACTATTTCAGAAAACAATATGGTTTAAAAGAAAAAGACAATTTATTAGAAAAGTCTTTATCAGCAGTAAATGATAATATTTCTCCAATACAGTTTATGTCATTTAAGGATGACCCATCATTAGTAGGCATATCATTAATGGCTAGAAACCCATTTGGAAGAGCTGCTATGACTTACGCAACAGGTTATGATTTTTACAGACAAGAAAAACTTTCATGGGATATTGATAATAAAGATGTTCCTAAATATATGGAAGGATATACTTCTGATAGAGTAGATGATTTTTATAAAGAGTTAGGTCAAGATTTAAAAATATCTCCTATAAGAACAAAAGCTTTTGTGGAAAGTATTGTAACATCACCAGGAACAAATCCATATTTAGGTGTAATTTATGCAGGATTAGATGCAACAATGTCAGAAGATCAAACTAAAAACAGACTTGAAATTTTAAAAGAGAACACTTTAAAAAACATTGGTAAAAGAGCGATTGGTTTTGGAAAACCATACAATGTTACTTTAGAAGAGAAGGAAAAACTTAAAGAACAAATTGAGGAGATTCAAGCAGAAAATATTATTTTCAATAAAAAAGTTGATGATATTGCAAAAGGATTTATCAATAAAACTGAATCACGAAAAGTTTTAGTAGATAGATTGAAAAAAGAACTAAAATTAGAACCATTTAAAGCCGAGAGAGCAGTAAAAAGATTGGAAGATAAGATTAAGTTTAGCGATGTTGACCAATTCTATTTAGATTTAAAGTACGAGAATAATAATGAAGTAAAAGCTTTAATGATTTTTAATAAGTTTGGTGATATAAGCAAACTATCTCCTGAAAAAAGAAAAGAAGCAGGAAAACAACTTGAAGATATAAGTTTCACGTTTAATGATGAAACTGCAAATAAGTATAGAGAATTACTTATAGAATTTGAAGAAAGATAAAATAAAGTTTGGGAGTAGCCACCAATTAAAAAACGTGAGGTATTTTATTTAAAATAGAAACCCTATCCGATTGAGATAGGGTTTTTTATTTTCAGGGAGTTTAACTAATACTTGTTAGTTTTTGTCGTTGATTATTTCTACTATTTCTTCAACAGTTTCACAAATAATCATTGGTTCATCACAGTCTAACATGTTGTATGCTTCGTAGCCTGAAACTTTGCTTGGTTCTATTCGGTAGTTTTTGTAAGTCATGGAGTTTTGGTGTTATTTGTTAAAAATACAATATTTTTCTTCGTAAATTCCTAATTCGATATTAATTTGATTTCTTAGTTCTATTCTTTTTTCTAAAGAATGTTTTTTGCTTATTTTTTTAAGCTTTAAGACTATTTTTTTTGCTTTAAATGTTAGTTCCTCATATTCAAAAGATTTTAACTTAGGAGTTTCTGTAGCCTTTAAATCTGTTATAAAGTTCATATAATCTTGTCCATACTCTCTAATAACTCCTTCTCTTAAAAGACCATCATCATTTTGAAAGTGATTTGACTGAGCATTTTGTCTATGAATATTATGTAAATTATACTTAATATTTGAATTACCACCTCTTGCGTATATATGACCTGCGTGAATTTGACCACCTCTTTGTCTTGCTAAACAATCTAATCCAAAATCTATTAATCTAACTATTTTATTAACTTCTTTTTGGAGTTCGTTTTTCCAATTAGTTGTACTTGATTTAAGTTTTTGTTTAAACTTTTTCTCATTTTGTATTTTAGTTTTTTCAACTATTTTTAAAGCATACGAAACTTTACAATCTATATTATCACAAACTTTATTTTCATACCTACCAACTGGCATGAAATATTCTTTACATTCTTGACATTTTTTTTTCTTTATTACTAATGGAGATTTCAGTTTCAAATTTGGTTTTTTGTCCTTGTTGAAACATTCTCTTGAACAATGTCTTTCAGTTTTACTGTACTTTGGAGTAAATTCTTTTCCGCAACTTGGATTTTTACACTTCTTTGCCATCTATTCTGTTTTTTCGATTAACAATTTAACTTCTTTCCAAAACTCCTTTGTTTGAGTCGGTGGAACTTTGAATCCAATGTAAGCTTCGTGTTGTGTAGCACTTATACATTCTTCTACTAAAATCATAACATACTCTTTGTTGTTATCAAATTTAGCCATTAATTCAATTAGTTTTACTTCTGGTTTTTGCATTTTATAAAAATATTAGTTTGTGGTTAATTCCTTCACGAATTTTAATTCGCTTCTCTTTGTACAGTTTCATTAGAACTTCTCGACATTCTTTATAAGAAATTCCAAATTCATTCTGAACTTTTACAATTGGTGTTCCGCATTTATTACCGTTTGATTTTTGCTCAAACTCTAGGAATAAAAATATTTCAAATTCTAAATCTTCCATGCTAAGTACATCTATATAAGCAGTAAAAAATAAAAAAAGCAATTATCCATGCTATTAATTCATCTATAATTTTATTTAGTTTGTTTCTATTCATAATTTTAAAATTTAAACATTGTTACTGGATTAACTCTAATTTCCCAAATTTCAAATACCCATTTAGGTTGGTCTATTGTTTCTTTTTTAGGCTCAATTGCTTTTTTAGGCTTCTTTTCTTTAAAAACTTTTAAATTTTTTTCTTCCATATATTTATTTACAGAATTAAAGCTAACTTCTAGGTTTAAAGAAATTTGATTGATTGACATTTTTAGTCTATTTTCTGAAATGAAGTCTTTTTGTTTTTTTGTAAATTCTTTTCTTTTCATTCACGTTTTGGTTTAAAATGGTGTATATTCTTTTTTTGGTTTTAATATTTCGTGTTTATCACGTGCTAATTTTTCTGCTATTGCATCACGAATGAAATCACAAACTCGAATGTTATATTTACCTAAATTTTTCAATGTTGTACTTTGAATTTTGGTTAATTTTACGGTTTTAACTTCTGTATATTTTAGTGGTGTTGGCATAGATTTGTGATACTTTAGGTTCGTACATACAAGAGTTGGCAGTAATTTTACCCAACATTGCGCGCCAATTGCAATTCGAGTTTTTTAATGTTTATCATTTGAGAAACTACATTGCAAATTGCGTTCGCTTGATTAATGTAAGTTTTGTCTTTTTGTACTTTTTGAATAGTATCTAAAAGAATTACACTCAAATCATTTTCTTGTATTGCTACAATATTTTTTTTATTTTCTTCCATTTTATTAGGGTTGAGTTCGTCTTTTTTCACTTGTATTGATACATTTTTTAATTCATTTTGTCTTTTTTCTAAAACTCCTTGTTTTAGTTTTACTCTTACAGGAATTAAATTCTCAATAAATAAATCTATTTCGTTTTCAAAGAAATTATAAGTTTGCTTATCTGTAAAAACAATATAAGTAACTCCTACTTTTTTCCATTTAGTTATAGTGATAATTTTATCCTTATAATTAAATTTCTTATCGATTAATAAATTTAGCTTTTGTTGCATCTTCAAGTTGTTGTTTTAGCTCTAAATTCAAGTCATAAAGTTTTATAATCTCTATTGATAATTTCTTTATTTGCTCGTCTTTGGTTTCTTTTTCTTCATTCATCGCTCCGTAATATCGGGTGCAAACAGATGTAGCAGTTCTTCCAGTTTTCAATGAAGCAATAAAAAACGCTTCTCTTAAATTATTAGGGTTTTTTAAAACCTCTTGTTTAATAATTTCTTCTTCTTCTGTGGTCCAATTTTTTGCCATAATATTATTTTTAGTAAAGTTTTCCTAAAGTGGTCGAATTTGACCACTTTAAATATTAAATAGTTAGTAAAATTTTCCTAACATCAAAAAACTACTGCCAACACGTGCTATAAGAAATAGCGGGTTCGGTGCTTTCTGAAAGTTCAGGTGTATTTTTAAAATCTGTCATAAATTTAAAGTTTAGTTTTTATTAATCCGCTACTTCTCATAGCACCATACGTTAGTAGCAAGAATACGATTTCGTTTCATTCGCGAATCTCCAATGCTCGTTTTTTTCTATAAATCCAATATTACCATTTGATAACTGAACGGAATGTAAGTATCCATATATAGCTATTTTGTCTTTACTTTCAAAGTCAACTTTTATGATAGTTCCATATAATCCTTGATAATTTCCACTTATAAATTTTACGTTGTCACCGTTTTTTAATTCCTTTTTCATAATATATTTAGTTTTATAATAACTGCTATATTTAATAGCTATTATTTAATTTCTCTTCTTTTTCCCTTGTAATACCATCTGTTATTTAAAAAGGAATATCATTTTCGTCAGGTAAATCAAAAGCATCTTTTATGCTTACTTTTGGAATTTCTAATAATTCTACTTTTACAATATTTGGATTTTCTCTGAAATATCTACCTGAAATATTTTGTCCTAAATGTTCTAAATCCATAAACCTCATGTATTTTAATTGACAACCAACTCTGCAATATCCTGTTTCTCCATGCCTATATTTAGCAACTTCTATTTCTGCTTGGTCAATTGTAGGAGAACGTTCGTCGTCATCCCATTCATCTATTTTATAATATTCTGGTCGATAAATAAACATAACAACATCTGCATCTTGTTCTATTGATCCAGAATCCCTTAAATCAGATAGCATAGGTCTTTTACTTGAACCTCTTTGTTCTACACTTCTTGACAATTGTGCTAATGCAATTACAGGAACATCTAAGTCTTTAGCTAGAGCTTTTAGAGAATTTGATATTTCTGCAACTTCTTGTTCTCTATTGTTTATTTTTTTATTTTTTACTTTCATTAATTGTAAATAATCAACAAAAATAATTTTAATAAATTTTTCTCTTTTTAATTTATTGCTTTTTATTTTTAACTCAATTGGAGAAATTCCACTTGTATCATCAATTGTAATTGGTAAGTTTGCTAATAAGTCAGAACATTTTTTTAATTCTATTATTTCTTGTGGTGTTAAGTTAAAACTATTTATTTTTACAATATCGATACCTGAAATAATACTTAACATTCTTCCTATTATTTGTTTTTCACTCATTTCAAGACTAAAAAAAGCAACAGGAATACCTCTTAAACCACATTCAATTATTTCATTTAAAGCGTATGCAGTTTTACCACTTCCAGGTCTTCCTCCTAAAACTATTAAATCTGAATTTTGGAAACCATTTAGTTTTTTATTTAAAAGTGTTAGACAAGATTTTACACCTGGATTATTATTTTTATTACTATTTAAATAAGCATTTACATTTTCTTTAAAATCTGAATCTTTTCCAACGGTTATTAAGTCTGTAACTTCCCCAAATTCCTTATAAGCTTTTTCTAATAATTCAAAAACATCAACATCTTCATTGTATGAATCCTCTATCATATTTGAAGAAACTTTTATACATTTTCTTTGAATATATTTTTGAAGTAAAATTCTTGAATGATATTCTATATGAGCTGAAGAAGATACTTTTTGAGTTAATTCTATTAAAGTAAAATCTCCACCAATTAAATCTAATTTAGATACTCTTTTTAATTCTGCTGAGACTGTTAATAAATCAACTCCTTTATTTTGATGATATAAATTAATTATTGCTTCGAAAATAAATTTATTACTTTCTTTGTAAAACACATCAGGAGTAAGTAATTCAACTGCTTCATTTAAGCCATTTTTATCAATCATCATAGCTCCAATTACAGCTTCTTCTAAATCTATCGACTGAGGAGGTAATTTACCTTTATTTAGATCTATTATATTTGATTTCTCTACCATTATTCTATTCTTTTTCTTTTGTTAGGATCAGGAACTATTATTTCTTTATGATTAATTTGTTTAATAACTGTGTTTTTCTTTGCTAATAGTGTTGATATTTTTTCCCTTAATTTAGATGTGGAAAGAATGTTTGATTTCCAAAACTCTCCCTCTTTTGAATTTAGATATGAATAAGCGTCTCTTATTTGCTGTTTAGTTACTTTATCATTATCAATCATTAATCTTATTGGCTCTACAAAATTTTTATATTTTGTTTTTTCTATTTGATTTGTCGGAGAACCTTTTTCTTTTAAGTTATTAATAAATAGTTTATAAAAACCAATAGCAGTATTATAATTAAAAAGAGAGTCTTCATTTATTTCAATTTCTAAATCTTTAATTTTAAAAAACTTTTTATCGTCTGAAATTTTAATTTCTGACAAAAGAGAATTATTAAGTATATTATTATTGTTTAATTGTTTATTGTTTATATTGTTAGTTGTTGTTACTTGTTTGTTGGTTTGTTTGTTACTTGTTTGTTGTTTGTTTGTTGTTTGTTTTTCTTGAGTTTGATAATCATCATATTTTACAACGTCTAACAAGGTGTATTTGTTTGTTGTTTGTATGTTGAGTTCGTGTGTTTTTGTTAGTTTAAAAATCGACGTCCTAATTTGCTGAATTGTGAGGTTTGTTTCTTTAGATAATGCTTGATTACTCGTTATAAAACTTCCTCTTTTTATATCAATACCTCTCCAATTTTTATCTTCCCAATTTGCTTTTAAAAGACAGTGTATAAACAAAGTTTTAGTATTTATGTCTGAATACCACTCCCAGTCTAAAAGTTTTCGATGTAATGTTATAAATCCACTCATATTTTTAAAGGTCAAATCCTAGAGAATGCTTCATATAGAATACTTCAAGAGGTTTCCATGAATTAGAAGTCATTCTATTGCTAATAGTTACTTTATCAAGATTAAGTTTTTTAGAAAGATCCTCTTGAGTCATCTTTCTTCTTGATAGTTCTAATTTAATTTTTTCAGATGTTGTTAATCTAATTCCCATAATAAGTATGTTTATTTTTTTTACAAATATATAAATTAATTTTAATTAATTAATAAAAATTTATAAAAATAATTTAAAAAAAAAACTATGAGTATTAATAAGACCCATAGTTTTATGTAGTTAAAAGTTTCTACTCTACAAATTAAAATTCGATAATAGTAACTTTGTCTTTTATTTTTTCAACTTCCTGGTTTACTCTTTGTTCAAATTGAGATTCAATTAGTTCAGCAGCATCTACGCTTTCAAGAGAACATTTAATATCAGAACCATGAGCTTCTAAAATAACATTTACTTCGATTTGAATTGGGTCCTCGCCTTCTAAAAGAGGTAATTTAAGTTTAATAGCATCAGGCATATTACTTTCAACAGTTTGTTTGAAATTTTGAGTAACATTTCCTTTTCTATCATCTGCTTTATCTATATCAGCATTAACTTTTGCCTTTAAGTTTCTTAAAGTGTTGCAAATAGAAGCGTGTTCCATATTACTAACAAACATTGATCTTAAAAGTTTAAGTTTGTTTGCTAATTCTTCTGGTGAATATAACATCTTATCGTTATTAATCCCAAGAGAATTGAATTTTTTTGAAACTGAAATTTCACCAATAACAGTATATTTATTAACTACGCTTTGTTCGTTTAAAATTAATTCAATTACACCATCTGTTTTTGAAACCATACAATGTGCTTTACTTCCTTCAAATTCAGTAATCTTACCTTCTAAAAATCTTGAAGGAGCATCAATATTACCTTTAATATTTACCGGTTGTGGATTATGTTGTTCAGGTGCTTTTCCTTCTAAAATAACCAAGTTAGTTACTCCATTTTCAACCATTGTCTGTACTTTTTTGTCGTTACTCATTTGTTCCTGTTTTTAAAGTTTTAATTTTTGTTTGTTTTTCTTCTGAAGTTAATCTTCTTGCATCAACACAAATACCTGTGTTATCAAAAGAATACATCATACCTGAAGCTTGGTCATCAACAAGGAATAGTTTTCCGTATTTTTGCTCTGACTTAAATTTAATAGACTCAATTAAAATTGATGCTTGAGCTTTTGGTTCTTTTTCCAGAAGTTTAAATCTGTCCATTGCTTCTTTTTTCTGTTTAGCAAGTTCAGATAATTCAATACCAATTTGAGAATATTCGTCTTTTCTCTCAGCTACTTCTTTTTCAGTAAGATTTTTTGTGTAGCTCGTCTCTTGTAATCCATAAGCAACTGCTTCTAAATTGTCTTGGATTTCTTTTTGAGACATTCCTTCAAATGCTTGATCATAATGTTGACCGATTTTAAATGCTTCCATATATTTGGTTTTTGGGTTTTATAAAGGTCGCCCAAACCTATTGATTTAATTTTTAATTCTCATTGGTTCTAAAATAGCATCTACTATTGATTTTATAAACTCTTTTTTTTCAGATGGCACATGAATAGATAATGTTTCAGATTCTCCTTCGTACATTTTTTTTCTACCAGATTTTGACTTAGGTTTGTTTTCTTTTTGATTTTTAATAAAAGTATCAATTGTTTTTTTTAATTGTAAACATTCTTCAATACCAATTCCAACCTCTCCTAATCTTTGTTCATTGTTTTTAAATATTTCAAAATTTAAAACATCATCAATACCAGTAATTTTTAAACTATAGCACAATTCTTCTTTGTCTAATAATAAAATATCTATTTTTTTTTCTTTACTCATTTTATTGATTTTTAATTTTTTCTGCGAAATAAACCTGACCTTTACCTGTTATTTTTGTAGTTCTTGTCGTGAAAGTTTCTGATCCGCTACCAATAGTTCTTGTGATAACTTCAAATAATCCAGAAGCAACATGATTTTGGTAAGGTTCATTATCTTTATTTAAAAATTTATTTTCTCTAAACCATTCAAAAAGTCTGTTTTGACCTATTTCAAAATCTTCATCGCATAAATCTTTTGCAAACTGTCTAACTAAAATAGAATTAGAACTACCAATTACACTTTCAGCGAATACAATTTTAGGTTTATCTTCTTCAATTTTATTATTAGCTTCTATTAATAAGTTAGAAACACGTTCTTTCTCTATTAATAAAGCCATTTCAGACTGTAAAACTTCAAGATGTGTTCTTGGAACTATTTCTTTTAATTTTTTCTCACAAGCTATAAAATACTGTCTTGCTTCTTTTCCTTTATCACTTCTTTGAATCATGGAAATTTCTTTAGCAGTATCTAATGTTAAAACAAAGTCTTGAACTTCTTGATTTGCAAGGGTGTTAAATACTTTACACCCATTATAATCTACTCCTTCTATGAATCCGTACTCTAATTGTCTATTCATCCAATTAGAAAATCTTTCAGTAGCACCTAAAAATTCATAAAGATTCCTAGCACTAACTAATTGTTGACCTTTTTCGTTTTCTGTAACTTTAATTAATTCTTTCATAAGTGTTTATTTTAAATAATTACAAATATATTAATATTATATAATAAAACAATAAAAAATATAGAAAATTAAAAAAAGGTGAGTATTAATACATAATACTCACCTTTTAAAAACATAAATAATTAAATATCAATTAGTTACTAAAAAGGAAGGTTATCTTTATCCTCTTCATCTGTTGGAGCATAATCTGGCTTAAACTCTTGTGGATTATTATTCATAGGGGGTGGATTAAACTGTGCTGCATCTTCTTGTTGTTTATCTGCAGGTTGTATTTTCCAACAAACCAAAGTGTTAAAATATTTATCTTCATTTTGGGGATTTGTCCAAAGTTTTCCTCTGATATTTATACCACAAATAACCTCTTGCCCTTCAGTATAAGCATCAATTATATCTGTTTTGTCTCCATGGAGTTCTAATTGAATGTTCTGTACATATTGCTCGTTTGTGGAAATTACAAATTCTCTCTTTTTAAAAGTGGCACCAATTTGTTGTTCTGGCTTTATAACTTTAATAGTTCCTCTAATTTCCATAATTAATCTTGTATTAAATCGGTTAATGTTACTGCTTTAAATCCTTGAGGTTTCAAGATTTTTCCTTGTTCATTTCTAGTTACTTTCCCATCAGAACCAACTTTAGTCATGTTGTTTGAATGCACTCTGTTAAATGCTTCTGTAAAAATTGATTGAAGTCCATGTGCATTTATTGTTCCTAATAAAATGTACATTTTATCTATACATGCATCTAAAATTTCAACTTTATCTTTTTGCATTGCAGCGTATATGTACTCTTCATTTTCTTCTTTCATTAAATCATATCTAAGATTTGATTCTTTGATATTAATAAGGCTTGGTTCTATGTTTACAGTTTGGTCTGTTGCTACTTGAAATTCAGCAACTAATTCTAATAATTCGTCTATTTGCATTTTTATTGAGTTTTGTTTAAGGTTATTGTTTTGTAGTATTCTAAAGCCATTGGGATTACATCTAAAATCTCTTGTTCAATAGTTTTGTCTCTTCTGGCCATGTAAGATTTTAGTCTTTCTTCTTTTGAATATTCTGGATTATCAGAATAAATAAGATTTCTTTTTACTTGATCGAAAAGAGGTTTTGCAATTTCTGAATCCATGTCAATAATTCCGTACTTGTTTTTTAGCTTCCAATTTTCTGCTTCAAGAATATGGTCAGGAGCGTCAGTAAGGCAATATTGTAAGTGAGCTTCATCAGCGTTGTAAAGCATCATATAAACTCTTAATTGTGTTTCGTACATACTTGAAAACTCTGCATTCATAAAGGTTTCAGCATCAAACGAACATTTTACATCTTTCACAACTTTAAGAGGGAATTTAGTTTCTCCATCTTCCATTAATTTTCTCCATTCCGGAAGTTCATCAACTGAATTATAGGTATGAATAATATCGGCTTCACCTGTTATGCTGCCAATTGTAATTCTCTCTTCGTTCTTTAAGAAAAACTGTTCTTCAATTTCTCCAATAAGTTCAATTCCATTTTCTTCATTAAATAATCCCTTCATTACATACTTATTATCCAAGTTTTTAATGAATCCTTTTTCATTCTGTAACCAGATTTTTTGAACTTCTTTTTTTGCAGTAAGAGATAGTTCAGGTTTTGCATCTCTTTTTTCAATAAGTTTTTGAAGTTCATCAGCCTTATTATCGGTCCACTTAACTTTATTTCCATTCTTATTTAAACCGTTTTCCATCTCATAGACTAATTCATCTATTCTGTCCAATTGAACATCAGTAATTGATGTATCTTTGTTTTTTACTAAAAGGTTTGCGAATGAACTCGCTCTGAATACTATTTGTTTTTCCATTTAATTAAATTTAAAAAATAGCGAGATTTTAAACGAACCTCGCTATCTTAGTTACTATTATTTTTTAGCTTTTAACTCTCTCTTGCGGTCATCAAAAATAATTATAAGTTCTTCGTCATCGTCGTCTATTCCTGGCAAGCATTTTTCAAGAGTTTCAATGTCTTTTGAATTTTCAATGTATTTAATTATTCTATTTCTTTCTTTTAATTTTGAAACATCATTTACATTTGGTGTAACAGTTTCATTATCTACATATTCAGCATCAATATCAACTGTGTCTTCTTGAGTAAAGTTATCATTTTTGATTACTGCTTGGTCTGAAACAAGAGCTTTCTGAACAGAAGTAGACAAAGGTGCATCTTTTGATAGGTGAAGTTTAATAACTGTCTTAGAAGCCATTTTATCAAACATATCTTTCCAAAGTCCTGTTCCAAATTTCTTGTAAGTTTGAGAGAAAGTTTTTGCATGTAATTCCACTTCGTCTTTAGTCATGTAAAATGTACTTTCAAATCCATTGACTAATTTGAAGTATGAAACATATCCAATAACAGGTTTTGAAATTCTCTCTTTGTCATTTTGAATCCAATTGAATTTAATTTCTCCTGTCATTCTATCAGTTGTTTCAATTTCTCCTTCTCTTACATCTGAATCATTCATTTTTAAAAACTGTCCAGAACGCATTGCTAACTGTTTCATTCCTTTAGCCGACAATTGAAACTGAACCATTGTTTTATAAGAACCATCAGATTGTCTTGTTTTAAATGGAACCAAAAATGCATGTCCTATACTTGGATTAATTGGTAAATCTAAAGTAGCAGCCATTAAAGCAGCAGTATAAAGAGAATTTTGATCCGCACTTGCTAATTGTCCGTTTGAATTTACTACAGATAAAATTGAAGTAACAAAAGATACTCCTTTTTCTTTATCGCCTAAAACCTCAGCGAATTTAGCTTTAATACTGTCTGAATTTAAAAAATTAGATAATGCTTTTACTCCTATTATTGGAGTATTTTGATTTGAATTTGTAATTTCTGTACTCATAATTTATTGATTTTTAAGGTATTTTTGATAGTTTTCTTTAGAGATTCTATGACTTCTTCCAATTTTGTTTCCAATTAGTTTTCCATCAGCAATGTGTTTTTGTACTGTATAGTAGTTTAGTCCTACTTTATCAGCTACTTCTTGAACAGTATAATAATCCTTTTCTTCTTTTTCAGATACTCGGATTTCAACTGACTCTCCTGGTTTAATGTGAATTACTCTTTTTGCCATTTAGTTTAAATATTTTTCGATTAATTCATCAAGAATTATTTCATCTTGTTGTTGAAGCCAATTGGTTAATGCTTCTAATTTATCATTGTAGTTCATTGATGCTAATCTGTTTTTATTAGCTTCAATCATTCTGTCTACTTTGTGGTCTTTTAAAGGATCTCCTGAAACTTCAACTGTTTTTTTATTAATTAATATTGGAGTTTCGGAGTCTGGTTTTCCTGTAAAAGTATCAATTAAAACTCCTTCTTCATTTTCGATAAGTCTACCTGTTTCTTTAAATTCTACTTCCTGTACAGTATTATCAACCTTAATAACATTTGCATCTATTTCTTCACCTTTAAAAATAGCTTTAAAACTATCTTCAATTGGTTGTTTTGAAATATCAAATTTTTCTATTTCTTGTGCTTTTTTCTTAGCTTCAAACTCAGCCTTTTCCTTTTGGAAAGCTTCTATTTTTAATCTGTTTTCCTCAGCAATAGCTTCATTTTTAATTGTTTGCTTATGCGTAATTTCTAAATGACCTATTGTTCTTTCAATTAAAGCTTGAATTTCTGCTCTTGCAATTGAATATGATTCTTGAAACTCTTGACAATCTAAAGCTAATTCTTCTGAAAATTCTTTCTGAATAGTTTTTGACTCTTCAAAAGTTAAAGTTGATAGCTTAGTCAACCAGGTGTTTTTCCAATTAGAAAACTTCTCTTTAATATCGAATACACGTTTCTGCTCTAACTGTTCAGCCTTGATACGTTCATTTTCCAAACGTTGCTCTTCTTGTTTTTGAATTTCACCGCATTTTTCATCAAAACTTGTTTGAACTCTATGCTTGGCCATCTCGAAAAGTTGTTGAAACTCCATGAAATCAAAATTAGAATCAAACATAAATCCTAATTGCTCTTTATTAGCCTTTACATTTTCAATGGTACTTCCTTTTACAATAGCATTACATTCATTCTCAAAGTTTACAATCTCTTCTCTAATCTTAGTAACTCTTTCTTCTTCTGCACGAAGTTTAGCTAAACGTTCTTGTTCCTTGATATCTTCATGTCGAGAAACTTCTTCCTGTTGCCTATTTTCTACATGAATAACATCTGCTATGATTTCAACATAAGCGTTCTTTACAGGTCCTAAAATAAACTCTTTAATTTTTTTGTTTACGGTTTTTTCCTCTGTCTGCAATTCTGTACGAATACTTCTCGCACCTGTTCTACTTTTTTTAGCTTCTTCATAAGTAGCATTATCAGTAATTGCTACATACTTAAACTCTTTTAATCTTTTTGCAACTTCTGCTTTTTTATTTTGAAGTTCTGGAAGTTGATTAATATCGAATTTGTCTAACTCGATTACCTGTAATTTGTTTTTTGATTTTTCCATTTTTATAAATTTAATTAAATTAATGTGTAGCAAAGTAACTAATATTAAATGAATATAGCAAATGTTATGTGTTATTTTTTTAAAAGTGTTATATTGTGTATAACTATCTGATAATCAATATCGGGTGTATTTCGGGAATTTTATACATATTATATATGTAAGGTGTTGGTATTTGGTAGTTTAAAGATTTACTTTTTATTCGTTATAAGAATAAAAAGTAATTTAGAATCTGTATAAATTATAAAGATAAATATAGTAAAGTAGCTAATGTTAAATAATAATTTTGTAGTTTTGCTTTATAATTTAAAAATAACGTTTATCGGCTTTATTTCAGTGCCGTAATTTAAAACTGAAGTTCACAAATAAAAACTAAACTTATGAATAGAGAAAACAATTCCAATAAATACCAAGCAAAGGCATTGAATAAAACCGATGTTATAAGCCGTTTTTTTTTTTAAAAATTATGGAAGTTACATATTATCAATTTTGTAAAACAATAGCCGAAGATTTTGGTATTGAATTAAATCAAAATCACAAAACTAAATTTAATCAATTCCCTATAAAAAATGGGAAAAGAAAAATAAACTCTTTTCACGATGCTACAATAGTAGACAAGCAAGGGAATGAATACCCTTATATGATTAGTCAAACCGTTAGGAACGAAGAAAAACTAATTGATTTTGATTATATATATGTTATAAGACCAAAAAATCTAAATCAAATTATAGAAGAAACGGGTGTTGTTTTAAAATCAAACTCTTGTAAAATTTGTGAAGGCGGTGGTTGGTATAGTCAAGGAACAGAATACTTTTATAAAGGAATATCTTGTGAAGTATAGTCGTCCTAAAATGGATTATAACGGTCTCGCTGCTTTGCGAGGTTGCAAAATTCAAGACTAATAATTAAAATACAAACTAAACTTTAAATTTATGACTGATAATAAAAATATTACTAATGTGCAATCTTGCAAAACAGCTGTTATGCCACGTAGTTTAACATTCGAAAATGGAGCAAAAGCACTTTTAATGGGTGAATTTGCAGAATATATTGAATTACCAAATGAAGAATATTGTGGTTGTGGAGAATGTGATTATTGTATAGAATTTCCAGATACAGAAGAAACTATTATTCATAAAGTGCCTATAAGTTGGGATTTAATAAAGGACATATACTCTCAGATTGTAGCTCACTATGGGGCATAACGTTTAGTATATGGCAAGTAGCCGACACATAAGTAAGTACATAAAGAATAAATTATTAATTAAGCAAATAGTAAAAAAATAAGCCTAACAGCTATTTGCTATATACATTGTTAGGCAACGTTTTATTATGAAATACGAAACTGAAATAAATGAAATTCTTAATACTGTACTTCCTAAAGAAAGTTGGATGACAGATGATGAACATAAAGAAATAATCGAAGAAACTTTTATGCAAATGGGGGTAAATAAGCAAAAACTTTCTGACGATATAGAAGTAGGTATAAAAAATGGATATACGGTTAAGCAACAAATTGAGTTATTGAAACGAGTTCTAAATGTTTCCTAACGTTTGAGGCTTTGCGAGGATTTTCGGGAAGCACAAAAAGACTTTTCAAATTTAAAAATTAACTTAAAAAATACACAATGACTAAAAAATTAAATACAGACACCGAAAATCTTGCAAAACCTTTGTTATAAGCATACCACGAATTAAAAATTTATAATATGAAAAAAGTAATAATTATTGGTGCAAATACATTAATTGCAACTCAAATACTTGCAAATTCAGTACAAGAAAAAACTATTATTGTTGCACAAGAACAAAACAATCCTTTTGAAAGAGAGCCTATTAAAATAACAGCTACTTTACCTTTACCAAAATTGATAGACTGTTATGATAAAAAAGGTAAACTATTTGAACTACCTAAATCTAAATTCCATAAGTAGCTAAAAGGTTGCTTATAACGGTAGGTATATGGTTAGTGCGCCTACCATAAACTTTTAAATTAAGCACCGACCTTCATAGGCGCATTAACTATATACAATGTTGTGTGCCGTTAATTTTAGAAATATGAAAACAGCGGTAACAGTAATACAAACAATCCAAACAGGGATGGATAATTACAAAGACTTGAAAAAAACAAAAGTGTTTGAAGATAACACAACTTTGCTTGAAATAAAGCAATGGGCAAAAGAAGCTATGAACGTTAAAAAAATAGAAGTGAAAGATATTAGTTTAGGTTGCTTAGACTTTTCTGATGTTGAGTCTTAATGGCACATAACGTTTGATGGCTTTGCGAGGATTTTCAGATTAGAGCAAACTAATTAATTGATTAATAACAAAATAAACCAAATACAAAATGAATAAAAAAACAAATACAGAATCTGAAAATCTTGCAAAACCTTTGTTAACCACTGTGTTTTTAGCACCGTATTTGCCTTACGGATTGAAAATAAAATATAGAGAACATATAGGTATTTTGCTTAAATTATGGCAAGATAAAGACACTCTGTACATAAACTGTATAAATGGAATAGGAACGTTTGTAAATCCAACATACCCAAATGAATTTAAACCAATTTTAAAACCTATTTCAGATTTAACAAGACCTGAGTTAGAAGATGCGGAGTTTAGATATTATATTGATTATTTGACTTACGAAAATCAAGGAGTAGAATGGACTTTAAGAGCTCCCTATGATATGATAGTTTACTTATTAAGTCAACATTATGATATTTACGGATTAATAGAAAAAGGTTTGGCAATATCTATCCACGATGTTGAGTAACATTGTGGTTAACGTTTTGCAGCTTGCGAAAGTGGCGTTTTTTAGTACCAAGCCTTTACAAATATACACTAACTTTTAAATTTAAAAAATATGTTTATAGATACATCCTAAACTAGCCATTTTTGCAAACTGCTGTTGTGCGTTCGGTTTTTATTATTAAATTTTAGTATAAACTATAACTACACTAATAGACAAACCATTTCCTTCCCTTTGAAAGCTAGTGATTAATGAGTTGTTTGTTAATTCATCAATGTTTACTTTAAATATTGGTTCATCTAAACCAGGATCATCAAATACATAAGTTATTTTATTATTAGATAAAGAGTAGTCAGATGGGTCTAAATAACTAGTTGTTCCACATAAATAATGTTCATAGTATCTATTATCAGTTTTATACTCTTTATAAGTTCCTGTTGAGCAGTTGTCTAGATTCATAACTTCATTATTATTTTTAATAGAAACTATTTTCCACTTTCCAATTAATAATGTTCCATCAATATTTTGATTTGAATCATCATTTTTTGAGCAAGAAGAGAAAGTAAGAATAAATAAAGAGAAAAGTAGTGTAATTAAATTTTTCATAGATAAAAGTTGTTTAAAATTGAATACAATATTAAAATAAAAAAAGATTAGAATTTTACGGTAAACCGTAAAGTGGTTAAAAAATAATTATGTGGTTTAATATTCCTCCACAAAAAAGGAATTAAAATTAAAATTAAAAATCATGTCAAAAACACAAAAAAACCAAGACAAAATAAACATTTCTGAACCAATAAAAGCTATTGAATCTCCTGAAACCATAAATAAAGCAATAGAAATACTTTCTATACTTAGAGGAAAAACAATAGATGAGTGTGTAAAAACTTTAGGATTAGCAAGGGAATTACTTTTTACTAATTCTAATTTCTAGACATTATTATATTAAGTATTCTTTTTAATAGAGTATTATTACCTGCTATATCTCCTTTTAGCTCATCAATTTCGCCACGTAAAGATTGGATTTCTTCTCTTAGTCTTCTGATTTCGTTCTCTAATTCATTCATAATTTAATTTTTTTATTTATGTTAATATTTCAATTTTATTATTTCTTTCGATTTTTACGTTCCACGAAACTGACGCACAACGTCTTGCGTCTTGGCGAGGTTGCTGAGTACGGAAAAATAAATTATCAATTTTAAACAAAATATTATGCGAAACGTAAACGTGATTAAACCACAAAATCAGCAATCTTGCCAAAACGCTGTTATGACCAGTTATTACTTGGTTAGGTATTCAGGCGGAAGCTATGATGATTATTATAGTGCGGTTATTTTTGTTACTAACAACAAAAAGACTGCGACTAAATATTGTACTAAATTCAATAAAACTTTAAAAAAGTGGAAAGACTATTATAAACAATTTGAAACTAAAAAATACGGAATAATAACTTGGATAAGAGATGAGTACATTGATACAAAATTTTACCGATGGAATAAACTTCAAAAAATCAGCCGATGTTATTACGAAGTCGTTTCGGTCAGATAATTGGTCATAACGGTTTGTATATGAAACGTTGCAGACCGAAACTTAATAGATAGACACAAAGAATTGAATTATTAATAAACTAAATAAAAGACCACTAAAGCAATGTTTTATATACGTTGTTATGTGGCGTTTGAATTATGACTAAAAAAGAATCAGCACTTAGAGAATTACGTAAATTAATGGATATACTAAAAACTTGGGGGAATTGCCTTGTACCTACATTATCTGACCAAAAAGAAACTTACGCACAGGACAGGTTAAACCATTTTGCAAATTACCTTATAAATGAAGAAGGTATGACCATTGAACAGATAGATGCCGAAATATTAGCACTTGACTAATGCCTCATAACGTTTCTCGGCTTTGCTTTGTTGCGGAAAAGTATGCCGAAAGTTTAGATTTAAAAACAAAATTAACAAATACAAACCAAACATTGGTTAAGCACTAAACCGCAATAGAGCAAAACCGATGTTATAAGTAGCTTTTATTATGACAAACGAATATTTACAACAAAAATTTGGAGAATTAATTTATGAATTAGGTGAAATTAACTTCAACGCAATTACAGATGATTTTTGGCAAAAACATATAAATGAAAATCAAAACTTCAACGAAAAGCAATTAGAATGTTTAAGGCATTTTGCAGAAGATTTAATAAAACACGAACTAAAAGAAATAACTAAAAAATACATTAGGTAGCTTAACCGCAATGTTCTTTAAAGTTACTTATAACGGTTTGTATATGAAACGTTGCAGACCGAAACTTAATAGATAGACACAAAGAATTGAATTATTAATAAACTAAATAAAAGACCACTAAAGCAATGTTTTATATACGTTGTTATGT